>Ga0255761_10000007_pt1 | contig 269598 bp, 300 predicted proteins | sample 071ome_29_FD_179961 | JGI IMG/M metagenome (GOLD analysis project Ga0255761, IMG submission 179961) | Coastal salt marsh microbial communities from the Groves Creek Marsh, Skidaway Island, Georgia - 071407BT metaG (version 2) | ecosystem: Environmental > Aquatic > Marine > Intertidal zone >... | reverse complement strand
GCTGCAGCTCTGCTTACTTCCGAAGCGAGATTGCAGCTGTCGAAGGGTTCTTTTGTTTGTATTACAGCGACAACACAGTGAGGAAGTATTGCAGTAAACACATTTCTCAGAGAAGATTCAAATTCTAATGACATGTAAAAAGTATATTCGTCACCCGGGGTGATGGGTTCTTCGTTAGCAGCGTAAGCAGAAATTTCAGTTCTAAGATGATGTCTCATCATGCTTTTCATTTTAGATTTATCATATAAAATATAGTTTTTATATAAATAATCTGCAGTACCGTGATAAAGTGCAAAATTTGTTTGTACTTTATCACTGCGTGGATCTTTCATTGCTTCTGCAATAATTTGTGAAACTAATAATCTTAAACTACTCATTTGCCACCTTCGTAGTGAGCATGGAAAAAATCCAATAATATATTTTCCCAAAAACTTGGTTTTAAATCGGTTATCATACCATCGATTGGCACTTCACGGCCATATATTTCTTGCAACATATAGTACAACCCCATTTCCATTTCATCTAAAAATTTATCGTGTGCTGCCGTTAATTTATTGAAAGCGCTCACAGCATAATCAGTATTATAACTTAAGTTAAGCTCTTCTTTGGGTTCTAAAATGGCGGGTGGTTTTAGTTTATAGAGATTTTTTTCTATTTCCTCTTTTTCTTCATACCAACTAGTTTGCAGCTCACTTAACTCGCCTTCATCATACATTTCTCCAAACTCAACAGAATCAATTATGTATCTTATAACATCATCTGGACCTCCGAAGTGATCTACCACATCGTAAAAACCGCCTTTGTTGTCAAGCGCTTGATAAATTTCACGATTGTAACTAATTAACCAGTCACCGAAAGCTTCGTAAACAGCTTTTCTTAGTAAGCTGTTTTTATACATTTCTTTTGGTGTCATGTATGTGTAACAATCATCAGATGTTATATCAGTTAACATGCCGCCATCAAGGTATTTTTTTTCAATCTCTGGACGTTTTTCTGCGTAAAATCTATAGACTTCCCTAGCAGAGGAGCTAACCTGTGCTCTGTCCGAAGTTATACCATTCGGTTCAATAGACATTACGATATCATACAACGTTGGACCATGACCTTGTTTTGCCGCGGCTCTTACAACTTGCACTGCGCCATTGCAATCAATATCATTTTTTTTAGTTTTTATAATTGCGTATGTGTGTTCATATATTATTTCCCAAAAAAAGGATCTTACATCATCCCAGTTCCATCTTTCTCCAGAGTCATTAAATCCTAATACAAGCTTGCCGGTCACTGTTTTTCTTATTAGCGGTGCGAACATATCTATTATTGTTTCTTTATCACTTAATCTTTCTGCTACTTCTGTTTTGTTATAAAGGATATAAATTTTAACGCCGGCACTCGAGGGAGAATCGTAATCATTTGCGGCATATAACGCGTAGTTCTGCAATATTTCGCCACTATTCGGGTTAATCATGCCTTCAGATACAATTTTCCTTATAAAACTTCTTAAATTTTTCATATAATACCTACAATTTTGGTGATATGTATAGCATTTTGCGCTTTTTTAACATTTCTATTGTCTTCGTGTTATTTTTCACATACATTTTTGACAACTCTGATTTTTTATATTTTGATTTTCCACCTGCAACTTCCATATCACAATCATCGGGGTGCAACTGTATTTTTTTTACGTCATCTCTCTTGCTATTATATACTTTCCAAACATTTGCGGCTTCGGGTTTAACGCTTCTTCTATCAGGTATTAAACCATTTTTGCTTCTATAATTGTATAAATACTCAAGAGCAACTTCATACAACAATGGTCCAAAGCCGGCTGGGGCTTCTATTATATCGACCTTGTATGCTCCATTGCAATTACCATAATTTCTGATATCAGCACTAGTCATTTTCATGATTGTAAGCGCACCTACTAAATCTTCTAGATCTAACTTGTTCTTTTTGTAGTATGCCTTCGCACGATCTGATAAATGGCTTTCATCAAAGAAAAAATCTGCGGGTTCTTTTTTATTTTTAGGTTTTTCACAGTAAACAATATCTATTTTTCCCTTTCTTTCACCAGGTACAATCTTTATCCCAGCATCAAAGCCATCGATGGTTGAAATTATGTCATCTATCTTACTGTTTCCGCTCGACTCTAAAATTAAATGTCTTATATATTTTCTCAACTTTTTCATGTAACTTACCTCTTCATATAAATATACAAAAAAAGCCCTATAAATAGAGCTTGTTTTAAAACTATTGCACTATTTACATTGATAGCCAAAGAAATGCTACAACTTGGCCAATGTCATGTGACAGTATGACTGGTGGAAGCTCTTCCCTGGTTGGTGGTTTTATTATTTGTGTTGTGTCACTTGAGAATCCACGAGAACCATTAGACTTTGTTTCTATCGTAGTAACATTTGGTATTACTATTACCTTTTTTTTATTTTCATACGTAGCAGACGACACGGGTACATGTAAATTATCAAACAGCGTCAATGTAATAGTAGCTACATCAACAGTGTAAGATATGTGTGTTCTTAAATACCAATGTTCATTTACTACTGAACAGTGTGCACCCTTATTAACATAGTCACAGTTTTTAAACTTCATTCGAATACTGTAAGGATTGTGCAACTCCACTTCGTCATCTTTGTTTTTCCACATTGGGAGTTTTCTTACTAACTCACTATATATCTGATCATATTCAATGCCACTTCCTACACCTTCGACTACTGGTTTATCGACATATATAATGTTGTGTGCTAAACAATTTAAAACAAATAATAAATAAAAAAACATAAACACCCCTTTCTCTTAATTACTATACTTCCTGATCAGTGTTTTTACAGCTTGATTAAAAGCAATATTCCACAAGTTTATATTTTTATCTCTGCCATCTAAAACTGACATTGGATACCAGCCACCACTATCAGGCGTTGTTTCCCAGTTAAATTCAAAGTCGACCGGTTTTGCCTGCGCTATCATTGCATCTTTCTGCTTTTTCGTGCATGTAGCAATATAAAAATGAAAATTCCAAGTACTGTCAACTGTGGCTGTTATTTTATTTTCTTTTATCGTAAACATTATTGGCATACCAGTTTCTTCTTCCCACTCTTCAAGTGCTAACAACTCATAATCTTTTTGTGTTTGCGGCACCATATCTTGCGTAATATTTCTCGTATCATAATGTTTAACACCTCGCGCATTATTAGCAGCTATTCCGCCAGAAGGATATGAGTATTGCAATCTTCCACCAGTTACTAAGTCGCTTCTTTGTTGAAGGTACATGGTTTGATCTTCTGGGCATATAACTAGAATACCAACTGCAGAGACACCCCACATAGTTGCCTCTAACAATAAAGCATTCTTTCTACTAATCTCTTCTTTAATTATTTTTTTTAATATTGTTTTTTTAATTAACATGTAACTCTCCCTATTATTTTTTAGGCAATATAAAATGAAGACTAATATCTTTCTTTAATTTTTCTGTAAAAACCCAGAGACGATCATTTATATCTCTAAAAAAATCTATCTCGTTCTCAAAAAAGCTAGCATCTATTGCATCAACAAAATATTTTCGTATATCACCCGCAAGATATGCTTCATCTGCTCCGAAAAGATCTTTAATAATTTCCCGGTCAGCCTCACCCTTGTACATTGGTTTGTCTAATATGTCACATAATCTAAATAAAATCCTCGCGAGGTCCTGCGCTTTGTCAAAATCTTTTGCACCCGAAAAGGCATCCGGCTCAATATTGATATGTACGTAAACTATATCTATATCATCTAAATGATAATCGTTCCAAGAAATACTTCCATCAAAATCATAATCAGTTGCCTTTGAATGTTCAAAATCTCCCCCAAATCTATCTTGCATCTTAGACATTAACCCTGTTGAATTCTCGGGATGCATAGTTACACCAATAAATATTTTATCCGGGTCTATAGGATTATCAAAAACTGCATTTAGATCTTCAAAATAATCTATTTCTTCACCCCTCCAGCTTTCTCTAACTCCGTCATGATTCTCAATTGTACCCATTATATATTCGAAGAATTTTTCAGCTCGTTTTCCATGACTGATCTCTGGTCTTTGCATATCTTCTTTGAGTTCTACGATATGTTCTATTTCATCAAACATATTACTAATATATTGAACTAATTCATAACCCTCTTTTGCAGCTGCTGTTACTACCTTATCGCCAGCTCGTTCTATTTCTTGTGCTGGGACATCAATCTTTTCCATTATGTTTTGTAATCTTTTTTGAAGCTCGTGCTTACCCTGCTCAAATAATTCCATATCATCATCAACGGCTGCTTTTTTCATTTTTCGTAAATATTCTTCGTTAGCTGTTATTTCTTTCTCTAAGGCTAACTCAACACCTTTACTGTATGTTGTTGCCTGACCGGTTTTTGCAAATTCAGTTTCAAAAGTTTGATACTTTAATATATCATTATAAGCTTTTAAAACAGTTTTTAGTATTTCAATTGGCATTCCATCAAAGTCTGAAGCCTTTCCGCTTTTAAAATTACTTAATTGCTTTTGGTATTCATCTGCAATCAATCTTTTTTCACCAAAGTATTTATCATGTATGTGAGGATATAAATTTTCATACATGTCTGATATTAAATCTAAAGTTTCTTGGGAGTGTTTAGTAAAATCCGACAGGCTTTTAAAAGTCTTTGTTCTTTGTTTTACACGATTTTCAAGATCGAATCTAAAATTGTCCATTTTTACTCGTTGCAAGGACGATTGTGTTTGTTTTAAGTCACTGCTTGCTTGGCTATGTTTTGTCTCGAATTCACCAGAGAATATTTGGTTATCTTTTAATACATCAACAATACTTTTATTTACCAGGTAATTCGTGAGCTGGGGGCGGCGGCCGCTGGCTTCGCCGCCAGCATTTAATGCTGCAGCATTAGCACCTTTAATAATATTATCAATAAAAACACCGGTCTCTTCAGAGAAAAGCTTTTTATCACTGCTTTGTTTCATCTGATGTAACATGCTTAACAACTTAGCAATATTAAAAAATAATTCTTTTCTTGCTTCGGCATTTACAAGGAATTCTTGGTTATTTCTCCCGAAAGCTCTTTTAGACCCAGCTGACGATCTATGGAACTGTTCTTTTCGTTTTCTTGCCCTAGACTGCTTTTCTTTTGCTTCGAGATCTAGAAATATTTCTCTTAGTTCGTCGCAAGCACCTTTATTACCAATACTACAAGCGCCCAAAAGAGAAGCTATTTTTTGTTTCAGTTCTTCTGCTTCCATTTGATTCATTCCAGAAGATTTGATCAATCGTTGAATCTCTTCATCAGTTACTTTTTTAGGATTGTCAGCTAGCGAATGCACTTCTTCTATTTCATTTAAATCATCAATTAATTCCTTGTAAATGTTTAACAAGTCAATGACAGAAGATGCGACTGAACCACTGCCCAATAGTTTAAGTTTCTCTTGTGCTTTAACATAATCCGCATAATCTTTCAAAAGTGTATCTTCAGCCGCTTCTAGTTTTTTTATAAATTCTGCTATTGGAATTAATTCTCTTTTTGCTATAGTTTCTTCCTGTCTATAATCTCTGTGTGGATTAAACCGCGGCAAATTATCTAGTGCTTTCCACAAATCCTTGTTAATGCTGTATTTTTTTTGCATCTCTTTCATGCTAGTTCTGGTTGTATGAATTACCGGTATTTTTACGTAGCTAGAAAATGGTTTATAATTTCCTTTGCGTACAATGACATGATCGGCATATGCCTTTGGTGAAAAATTGTGCGTTGTCCACTCTAGGGTTGGTTTATTAGAAGATTTTCTTATTTTACCACCTTCAAGTTTGACACTGGGTTTTCTTTGGTACCCTATCTTGTCAATAAATGTAAATGACCTATCTGAACTGATACCTTCTTTTGGGAATGCCGGGGTTGGTTCTTTGACTACACCAGCTGGGTCAACTAGTGACTTAAAAAAATGATGCACATCTTCATGTTTTATTTTTATGCCGCCAGCAACTGGCATTCCAGTTACATCGCCATCAAGTACAACTACTTGCTTTTGATTTTTAGTAACATCTTCGTACCTTCCGCCTAAGTCCCACCAATCATTGTATTTTTTAGAATTATAATATGCATCAAACCAAGATTTGTTAAGTTTGTTTGACATTTCTGTAAATTCTTTAACCGCTTCTATCAAAGCTTCTTCTCTTTTTTCTATGTCACCTGTTCTGTTATTGTTTTCATCAACCATTGCCTCAGGTTTGACACCTGTAATATCTTCAACAACATCTAAAGTTTCTTCGAATATTTCTTCTAGCTCTTTTATTGTGTATGAGTACCTAGGTTTTGCGGCTGCATCTCTGGAAAGTTGCATAATCTCTTTCTCTGTAGCCGGCATGCGTTCTATTTTATCACCAGTATAATCTTTTTGTTTTGATATTCTTTCTAAACTTTTTTCAAGTTTTTTCACTATTTCCTTGTTGTCATGTGACTTAAGTGTTCTTGCAAATGCATCAATGTCCATTGGAGATAGCGTTTGAGGCGTAATACGCTCAGCATGTGCTTTTTTTATTTCCCAATCATAAAATGCATTTGGGTTTTTGTAGTAATCTGATGCCATTATATCTTCATGTTCTTTTTCATCGATAATCAGATTTGGAGACCAAATTAAATCAAAAGAATAAAGAACAAAATTAAATTTCTTACTGTCACCTAAAATACGTAGCATTTTGTCGCGGTTTGTATTTGGGTCAAATATTTTTTTCATATTTAAAACTTGATTATATAACTCATGAAAAAATGATTTAATGTTGTGATAGCCTATTGATGAAGCGTTACCTATGTATTTAAATGAATAATAAAGATTAGGGTAGGGTAAAAGCACTGTCGTGTTATATTGCATATTTTGGGTTGTAGCATTGATGGCGCCAAAATAGAGCTCGTCATACATAAAATCTATTATTTCTTTTTCAAAAACTTCTAGATATGGTCGCATCATTGTTCTCATATATTGCTGTGATCTTTCCATCCAACTTTCTATTTCTTTTTCAGTTACTGATTTTACATCTACGTTTTTAAAATCTTTTATTATATCCTGGTTAAAAGTTTTAACATATTTGTTGTACACATTTTTCTTGATATTACTTTTAATTTCTTCTTCGTTTTTAGTAAAATAGTGTGCTAATGATATACTGATATCATCAATATCTCCCGGTATTCCATCATTGTCTATATCTATCTGATTAAAAAATGTATAATATTTTGATATTAACCCTAAAAATTCGTTGCCAGTTATTGCTGGTAAACGAGGTAACCATTTCTGTGCATTGGCCGGATCTGTATCAGCATAAAGTTTTTCTAAATCAGCTTTACTAAAATGTTGTCTTTTAAAATATTTGTACCTACCCTTAGAATTAGTAATGTGTTGTTGCTGTTGCAAAATCTTATTAATAATAGTATCTTTCCCTCTAGACACACCTTTTTTTGGGAATGATATTTGAAAATCACCGCTACCAATGTAGTCACGCAATCTTGTATCAATTTGTTTTGTTCTATTTTCAAAATCGTTTTGGGTTTCTGCATTGCCAAAAGTTACTTTTTCCGGTCTCTGCTCTAAAAGAATTCTTATATATTTTCTTATGCCAATTTCATCAATCATTTACTGTACTCGCATCTAATATTTTTACTGGTGTTACAATATATTCATTCCATAAACTAGTTTTGTTAGGCTCGTCGCATTCATCCAAGTCATAACATATATTTGTTTCTTCACCCGGATAATCTAATCTTAACATGTTACATGCGCGCATACCATTATCTACCACAACAGATTTAATATCTGATTTAAAGGCAGCTTTTACATTACCAATTAATTTTAATTTAATATTTGCTTTCTCATCAAAATAACTATCCATCATATATGTAAAAGCAGAAATGTCTATAGGTTCTTGCTTTTCTATAGAATATTGTATTCTATTCATACCCTCTTGGTTAGTAAAATGACTTACTATTTTCAGATTCTTGTTACTGCCATAAATTTGGTATGTAAATTCCCTATTCATTAAGACGTATGGTTCAATATCTCCACGACTGTAAAAATATGCAAATCTTAAAGAATCAATATCTTTAAAATATGGTGCATATTGACGTTTAATAGACCACACTCTGTGATTAATAAAATCTTCAATGAATATTAACACGTTTTCTGTGTTGAAACTGTCATAGTTAGCTACTTCATCATATAGTAAATAGCCAAAGTTTTGTTGTATTATATCGTATATAGGACCGGGTATAGTTTTATTTCTTACGCTAATACCTGATCGCTGATATAACAATAGCATTCTAGCTATGTGTTCCCATTCTTTTAATGTCTTGAAAGCTTTTATAGGCTTTATATAACCTCTAACTTGAAAGCTTTCTGACAATATATTTCTAATATAGGATCTTACTAAACGCATTACATACTCCGCTAAGAGTAATTATGTTAATAAGTTTGAAATTCCTTATATTTTCGCAAAGCAATAGTAATAGGATGATCATCCGGATAAGGGACAGTTTTAAACTTAATGTCATTGATATGAATATAGTAAGCAGCACCACCAGCACCACCGCCCCAAATGCTTGCCATCATACGAGCCCAGTCATCAGGGTCATGTACATCATGCAAATCCACAATATGTGGCAAAACATCTTTTGTATATACCCTAACTTGTAAATGATCATGATTTCTTAGATCACCTTTCCAGCCAGGCACTAATATCAAATCAGTGTCACATTCGTGTCCTTCTGCAATAAATGATATTGGTCCAGATACAACATATCTAGCTGTGTATGTAAGACTATTTAATTCTTCTGCAAACATAATACCTCCTATAAAGATATTATACCTGCAGGATCAATTTTTTATAATCACCTATCATGTTTTTTTGAATAGACTTTGTTGAAAAAACTAACTAACAAATTTTTTAAAATGTTTTCGTGACTATAGAGCCCAACTTCTTTAAACGTTTCATGCATAGGCGTATCATCTATCAACATGTCTGAATAAGGCAATGGATTTTTGATTGAAAATATCATATCTAAAGGATCATTAGGTTCTTTTCCAGGTTTCCATATTAACATACCTTCTGCTGGTCCACTTGGTGCGAGATAATATTCATCTTCACAGTCTTCTTTCCGAGCGCCTATGCCATAATTTTTTGCATGATATATATCATGAAAATTTGTATAAGGTATATTATCAGACCTTGTGGGAGTATAATTGTTGTACTCATTATCTAAATAATATATATCAAAATCCTCTGGTCTATTCTCTAATATAAATGTATATACATTTTTAGCGTGTTTAGAAACTGAAACTCTGTCACAAATCGTGCCGGCATAATCTAAGTCATGTACAAAGCTAAAAGCAATATCATATAGCAAAGGTCCTAACTTGCTTCCTTTCATTGAAGCTGTGTTTGTTATTCTGCATAAAGAACCATTACCATCTGTTCCAAGTCTTAGCACGAGGACAGCTTCAAGTGATCTACATATATTAAAAACTTTTTTCATTGTTGCTTCATCATTTTTTGTTTTATCACTTAAAGCTGCAATTGCATCGAATGCCCAACCAGTTTTGCCTTCGTTATAGCTTGGCGGGTTTTCATTAAATGCTTGTTCATTGAAAAGTCCAAAAAATATTCTTGGTGATATGCCGCCATAGTCCCTAATTATGAGAAGCTTATGTGACTGTGCGGCCTCGGCATAAGTGACAGCTGCTTCCAATAACAAACGCTCTCTTCTTCGTTTGCTTTCTTGAAAATTAATTTTGGTGGCGCCAATTTCTGCGCGCACATTTTCGTCTTTGTTCTTTAACTTTTTCAAGGCGTCGACGCGAAACTTTAAAAACCTAAAACTGCCGGACCTTGTTCCTAATGTTTTATACACCCAGTTTATAAGTCTCTTTCCTTTTTCAGGACTATTATATATATCTTTGAAAAATTGCGACCAATCAATTAATTCATGCTCTATTAATTTATTATAATTATTATTGATTAAAATCTCTTCGTAACCTATTCTTTTATAACCGGAACCATGTAAATTTTTGCTCGGCTCCCAATCCTTATCTTTTACCGGTAATTGTTCCTCAACATTTTTAAAATCTTCACTATTATCCTCAACATTAGGCGTGTACCACATAAAAATAAATCGCTGAAGTTCAGCTGTCGTCCAACCTTCGAAGCGACCCATTTTAACAATGGCTTGATTTATAGCTTTTGTTCTGCCAAAATTATGAGAGCTGTTTATAAAGTCTTTCAGTGTTTCTAATTTTTTCAAAAGCCAGGGGAAATACTCTGGATGATATGACTTTGTAAGAGGATCTATAGGTTTTTTACTTTCCCCTAATTCAAAACCCGTTTTTTCAAGTCTACGATGAAGTACTTCTTTAACCATTAGAATACATGTATTAATAGAAAACAAAGCCTTAGTTACACTTTTAAATTTTGCAATATCGTCTGCGTCTATGGTATAATCTAGATTTTTTTGTAAAGTTTCGATTTTATATTTTTTTACATCTTCTGGCGTGTGAGAGTACACTGTTCTAATAGCTCTTTTCATTAAGTTTACTTGGTCTTTAAATATTTCTGGATCAGCTTTTTTACTTTCAAGTTGTTGTTTCGCTGCTTCATATCTCCCGTTTATAAAAGTTTGATGCTTAAAAAGAAAATGTCTCATCATGCCACCATCATTAGCATATATTAAATCTTCAAGATCTCTGTTTATATCAGTGGCATTTGGCTCTACGTGTCCATCGACATGTTTAAAAGAAAGATTTTCAAAACGATCTGCAAATCCTAGATATGCATATGCTTCAACATGTCTGGGTTTAAATGATTCGGGTTTTACATGTTCACGATATAATTTTCTAAATATTCTCATACCTTTACTGATAATTGATTCTTCAGAAGGGTCTGGCTCCGGAAGATCTTCATCTGTTTGTGCATCTTCATAATCTCTTGCAAGTATAATTTTTTCGCCAGCAGTGGAAACACCTTTCAGAAAAAAAGCTAAGATCATCAGTGCAGTTCCAAAAGCACCACCGGTGCCGGCTGCAAATTCCGCGGACCAACTTAATAAACCTAGTAAATAAACCAAAAAAGAAAACTGTTTTTCATTCCCTTCAATGGTTTTTATAATTTTCATCATCGCTCTTAAATCATCAACTAAATCTTTAGTACTTATTTTTTTGTTAACTAACATGTATTTTTTTAATTCAGAAGGGGTAAACCCAAATTCCCGCAACTCATTCCAAGCTGCAGTACTATGTAATAAATCATTCCCTGATGCACCAGAAAAAACTTTTAAATCTTCCGGCAAAGAATATTCATTTGTTTTTACTTCAGACCATTTGTAATAATACTCGCCATCTTTTTCATGTTTTGGCAACATTGGCCTATCATCTTTCAATGGATTGCCAGCATCCGGATTATATGTTACACCTCTTGCTGCAAGACCTTCTTTGTCACCTGCAAAAAATAAATCATCTATGTCATCTTCCACACCTGACGCATACTGTTCATCTCTGTTAGCAAAATACTTTCTGTCCTCCTCGGGTGTTTCATTTAAAAGAAATTCTTTGTATACACTTGGATATTTTTTCTTAAAACCTTTCATAATTTTCCTCATAAAAAAACCGCATATATAAATATGCGGTCATTAAACAAATACTATAACTAAAAAGTTTAGTTCATAAACCCTTTTTTCTTAGCCATCCACTCAGGCAACTCAATATATCCAGGCTTAATAGAAATTTGTGAGTTAGGTAACCAATGTAACCTACCATCCCAAACAATCTGTGTTGCCTTTTCACGAGTATCCTTAATAACAGCACCAGTTAACTGATACATTGCTGGCGGTTTATTACTAGTAAACTTTGGCTTAGGATTTTTAAGCGGCAAACTAGGTAATTGATAGTTAGCATCTGTCAAAGCACCTAACTGTCGCCAATGTTTTCCAACAATCATTTCAGCAAATTCAACAGCGTTAGCAACTTCATAAGCACTAATGTATTTGCGAAACTCATAATCAGACTTTTCATGCGCAATACTTTTTGGTGCCCATCTACTTTCATTAGTTTTTGGGTCAACACCAGTTACCCATGTCCATAGATTTTTACCTGTACGTGCATAAGCAGCAGAGAAGCCAACACCATTGTGCTCATCGGTAGTCCCAGCTGCTAATTCATCAGCTGTTTGATTATCACCAATGATTTTAATCGCAGCATCTACATAACGATGATCAAGAGCAAATAAGGCTATGATATCATCCTTAGTGTGAGATACCTTAGATGGTGGAACAATAGTAACTTCATCACTTTCATCAGTGGTAGAAGTTAAACCGCCAAGAATAAAGTCAGAAAAGATAGCACAACTACTATTTTCATCGAAATTAGGGTTGTTACGCTTTTCATGTGATATAAGTGATACAACACGTGCATCCTCTGAATCAAGTATTTCAAAACCTTCAGTTAAAGCTTCCGTAATAGAATTAATATCTTCTTCAGAAGGATTAAAATAAACACGAATTTCTGGATTGTTAATGTTTTTAGAATTTATAATAGCAAAAGTAGTCATGTGACCTCCGGTAAGTTAGTAATAAGTTGTTTTGGTATATATAATATAACCTAAATCTAAAGTATTTGCAAATATTGCTGAAAATAATCTAAAATAAAATAAATTAAAATCATATCAAATATTGCTGCTAGAATAATAAGTTTAACCGGATACTGTGTGTAATCATGGTGCAAAATATAATAGACTGCAGTATATGCGCCTAATAAAAGAAACACAGCTAAGACAGCACTGATTATAAGAGTTGGTAAAAGCATAGAAAAATCTCCTTAAGTGGGTTGGTAGTCTGGTAAAAAACAATTAAGAAACTGCTTTACTGATTTTAGTTCTTAGCGTTTCTCTATCATCATCATTACCTCGCACTTTAATAGACACTTGATTTGACAGATCAATATAGAATATTGTCTCAGTGCTTTTAGTAATTTTTGTGATGTGATAAACATTAACGTCGTGAGATACACCATTGTAATCTGTGATAGAAACCATTGGTAAAACGTTTGTAGTGGTAAATTGTTCGCTCATATTATTCTCCCTTTCCTTTGTGATTGGTATTTTGTATGTTAGCACCTACGTGCTTATGTTTAATTTGATTACATTTATTTGATTTACGACCGCCGAAACCGGTGCTAGCATTAAAACTACGCACATAGCTATCAGCATCCTCCTTTGAATCAAACGATACAATACTAATAGCAGCCATCTTTCCGCTGCCAGATACAACACCACGATACCTAACATGTGTTTCAGTACCTAACTCTTCAACGCAATCCGGACATTCATCGATATATCCACCAACACGTTTCTTAGTTTCTGAGTGTGCATCAAAATCATCTTCACAATGACGACATTCTTTTATTAACATATATTCTCCTTAAGTGGGTTAGTAAGTAAAGACTATTTATTATACAGCCATAAATTTAAATTTATAAAAACTAGTTTATTTCAACAGTGTCTTCAAAAGGCAATTCCATTTGATTAGGGTCATATGAACTAGTACCTTGTTTATATTCTTCCGGTTTAATAATATGCTTTAAATACTCTGTTCGCAGCTCAGTACTGTCTAAATTAATGTGACGATTGGCTTCAAAGTAACCTTTTAAAGAAATTGCTACTTTTATTTCCGCACCATTAACAAATCTAATAATGGTTGGATAAAAAGTAAAACCACTTGCTGTTGTAGGTTTACTGCCAACGTGAACAAATTGTACGTTATCTGGATTTAAAACAACTAAATTTTTATCGGAAAATAACTCTATAGTTGAGTTGTAATGAAAATAGTTAGCCATTTGTAAAGGGCGGAATTTTGGTAAATATATTAGTGACATATTGTCTCCTATGTTTGATGTTAGAAATGATTTATAATTTTTGTGCTTTTTTTATTGTATCACACATTCGCGAAGTGATACTGTAAATTGTGCCGCAACGATTAACCCAACCTGCACGACGCCAATAGTGGTCTTCGAAATGACCTATCTTATGAAGGTCACTGGTTGTAGGCTTGTGTTCTTTTTTTACAGCTACTCTAATTCTATCTTGCCATTTTTTACGTATTGAACCACTGACTTTATCAATGCTGGTCCATACGTATATGGTTTTATAGGGATTGTATTTATCAACACGTGAACAAACAAATTCCCATGACTCACTTGTTTTTTCAGCGTCAACAGTAAAACCCCACTTTTGAAGCGTGTTTAAAATATTATTAGCTAGTTTGTGCCTGTGCGATGGAAGCTCAGGGTTGTAATCGAAAATGTTGGTTTTAGGCATTGCGACCTCGAGGTTAGCAGTTAAGTTATACTAATAGTATAACAACTATACGAGGCTTTTGCAGATTTTACAGAGATTTTTTAATTATTTTCTCGTGGCCCACTTAACCCAACGGTTAATTGATTCACCTAAGCTTTCCTCTGTATTAGTATCTAACAAGCCAGTCACATCAGCGTCTAATTGTTCCATATATATTTTTTTAAGATCAAAACCAGCACCACCAGAAGTTATCGAAGCAATTTTCTTTTCTAATTGACCATTTACGCTCTTCATTACTAACTCTTTTAGTTTACCTGGTGTTAAAATACGAAAATGGGTTTCGCCAACTATCATTAAAGTCGTACCAGATAAAACTATTTCAGGGTTTAATGCTTTTACATAGTTACGCCTAAGAAGATCTAAATACTGATCAGTGTTTTGTATACCGCGGGGAAAACTAATATCATAATAATTGTATGCACCTACTAAATCTGTTATGACAGATGGAGCTACTTCTAAACTTTGAGATCTCTGAAGTATTTCTGCACATTGATCAAGACACCAGTCAATCGTGTATTTAAAATATTCGGCAACAGCTTTTTCCCACTGATCCATTGATATTTGTTTTGAATTTATTATTCGAAGCATTATATCTAAATCTTCACTAACAATTTCATGTTCTTTGACCATCCAATCAGATTTTAACAGTGAAGCTTCCATTAATTCTTCTTTTCCAATATTTTCTGAAACACTTTCGCCATCTAAGAAAATTTGTACGCGAGAATTCGCCATAGCCATTAAATTTTTATAGGATTTAGTTTTTACAGATTCAAGCTGCTTAATTAAATAATTAATATGAGGCACGATGAAATTACTAAATTCTATCGCTGGTTTTACACTTTTTACACCAACACGAAAATCCGGTTCTTTTACTTCGTATTTGATATCTGGGTTAGCATAATGAATTAAATCAACACCGGCTTCCGCAGCTGAACCGCCGACAACAACTAAGTGAGGAAAAATGGCCGACATTAAGTATTCTCCTCGGCCTGTTTGTCCCGGGTTATAATCCCATGCTTTCTTGATGTTTATAGCCTCTAACTCTAATTCTTCCCCATCTAACATCATTTTAGGTACACTTGTGCCATAAATCTTATTTATTGCTTCTTCGTAAGCATACGCTTTTGTGTCTGGTTTAAGTAATTCTTCTATGTCCGATTTCTGTAAAGGAGTAAACGCGTTTGGACCTTCAAAAAAGGCGTGAGCTATATTGTACTCTTCCTGACTAATGTGTGAATTCTTCTCAGATCTTTTTTCTGTTGCTGTTCTAATATTTTCAGCGCTAATCCATATAGGCTCTTCTGTAATGTATTCTCTTCCCCCAGAGACAAGAGGTAATCCGGTGGTTTTATCGTATCCGGTTATCACTTGTTTATATATTTTACCATAAAAAAACACGACTGGTTTGCTTTTGGAAGACGAATGACCATGAACACCCCTTCTTATCACATTTCTTTTAGGGGATTTGTTATTGAAACTGGTTGATGGTTCAAAACCAATAATATTTCGCAAACTAGTCACCGGAAAATTTACTTTTTGTTTGTTTTTATAATTTTCGCGAGCTTGGATTAATTTATCTATATCATAATAGCCTCGGGTTTTCATTGCTCTTTCATTTTGAAATGAAAAATGATAATCATTCGTAGTACCCTTTTTTAACAATCTTCCATTAGCATGAATATCAAAGGAGTTCTTTGTTATACTAGTCACTTCTCTTACATACCAGTCGTAAATATGACTATGATAAGCTTGTTTGTTATATTTAGCTTCATTTTGTTCCAGATATTGATCTTGTGTAGGAATTTCATCACCATAAAAATCATACATATCACGGTCATCTTCTAGTTCTTCTGGATCAGGAAATTCATATTGATGTTCTTTAATTAATTGATTTTCAATATTTGTCTTCCATTCATTATATTTTTGATTATCAAAAAGTGATTTTTGCAAACGTAAAGTATCAATAAATCCTTGAAAAGCGGTTGGTGTCATTTCCTCATAAACGTTGCGATAATTCCCTGATTCTGCTTTAAAGCTAAAATATTTAGATAGATCATCTGAGTCAAAATAATATATGTATCGCTCGTCTTTCCCTTGGTCGTTTTTTCTTTTATTAGGGGTTACATAAAAAATAATATTATCGTAGTTTCCATCTTTAGTAATGATTTTAGGATGTACATCATCAAAAACAAGGGGAAAATCAAACTTTCTTTGCCTACCGGATGTTCGACTATTAAATTCATTTAAAAAATATCGCTTAAGGCTATATTTATTTTTCATTATTCATTCTCCACACTTTGTAAAGTATGTAATCGTGAGCTGAAGCTAATCTATCTTCTGCAGTAGTGACCTTATCCTGCACCCATTCAGGTAAATCATCAGCGTCAACTAATTTATCGTGTAAACGTTGTGCCATCTGTGCCATTCTGAAAAGCTTTGCCTTAGTCATACGACCTTCATGTGAATCTGATTTAGTATGACCATAATCCATCATTCTACCACCATCACCATGATGTTCATCGGGATAGTTGTCATCTTTGCCGACACCCATAACTAAAGAAATAACATCAGTGCCATCCATTTCCGCCATCTCTTCCATGTCTTCACATGCACACTCAACGAGATTTCTTTTTTTAGGAGTTGCTTTAGCTAAATATTTTACGGTTTCTATTACAATAGCTAAATCGCTAGCCTTCATTTTATAACGCATACTAATCTCCATTTTTTACTTATTAATTATATTATTTTTTTTAATTTATCATAAGTAACTGGAATTATTTTATCATCATAATGTACTATGCAAAAATTTGTTTGTGAATCTTTGCTTATTATTATTCCAATGTGCCAAATAGTTTGAGCATTTTTATATTTCATTGCCAATCCTAAATGAGATTGGACAAACATTACTAGATCACCTATTTCAAAAAAATCATTACTTGAAACGGCTTCCACACATTTTCTCCGGCAGTTTCTTTAGATGTTTATATGGGACTTCTATTATTTCATTATTGAATAAAACCTTTGCATATCGATTTCCTGTAACAAAATAATAGTCACCTAAATATATACCAACGTTGTAACCTTTATTTTGACCTTTCATAAATCTATCTATTATAATTAGTTCGCCACATGAATATTCAGAAGATCCCATATAAATAAGTATACGCCTTTAATCAATTCTCATTAATTCTCCAAAAGGGTGTATACTCTCAGTTCCATCTGACCATCTTACTTTGTACTTTGCTACTTTAGAGCTTGTACCTTCAGTTAGCCATGTATTAGTTGGAACATACACTACGTCTATTACTTCACCTTCTTTTGTTATATCATAAAATAAAGACACTCTGTTTCCTGGTTTAATCATTATTATCCCCTATTTGTTGTAAACTTCTAACAATTATTTTTTCTTTATCAGCTTTTGAGGCTATAGCTTTTATTAACTTTGTCATTGCAAATAAACTTGTTATACAAGGTATATCCTGCCTTAAACACGCTAACCTCAATTTTGCTTCTTCATTAATATGTTCTTCACCACTGGTTGTGTTTAATACTAAATCGATTTTTTTATTTGCTATCAAACTTATTGAGCTATTCTGTCCTGCAAGGAATTTCTCAGACAAGTTAACTTCTAATCCCATCGATGTCAATATTTCATACGTGCCTTTAGTAGCATATATTTCACAACCAAAATCATTTATCAAATGTTTTAAATAATCACGTGACTTTATAAATTACTTTTATCTTTGTCAGCAATAGAGATCAGTATATTAGATCTTTTCTTAACATTAATGCCACTTGCTAACAAAGCTTTTAGATAAGCCTCATGCCACGTACTTCCAACACCCATTACTTCACCAGTACTTTTCATTTCTGGTCCTAACAATGTATCATCAACAGAGAATTTTCTCCATGGGAAGACTGGTGATTTAACATAAAACAAATTCTTTCTATTTCTTTTAAACTTCTTCATTGTCTCATTTAGGTTTTCACCCATACACATGTAGGTTGCTATCTTTGCCCATGGTACACCAGTTGCCTTACTAGCAAAAGGTACAGTCCGGCTTGCTCGAGGATTGACTTCTATAATATAAACCTCATCTTCTTTAATAGCAAACTGAATATTCATTAGTCCTACTACATTCAAGACATCACATAGCTTATCACATATTGTTTCTATTTTACTACGCTGTTTTTTCGTTAATGATAGTGATGGTATAATACAAGAAGAATCACCAGAATGTATACCAGCTTCTTCTATGTGTTCCATTACAGCAGCTATTTCATAGTTACCAAACTTATCGCAAACAACATCAACATCATATTCTATTGCATTTGATAAAAACTTATCTACCAAAAGCGGCTTCCCATTACTAGCATCATAAGCCTTTGTAACTGCACTATTAAATTCTACATCATTATAACAAACGTGCATACACTTACCACCTAAAACATAAGAAGGTCTAACCAATACTGGGTAACCTAATTCATCTTTTGCTTTATGCGCATCTGATATACTAGCAGCAATAAAACCTGGTGGTTGTTTGAAGCCTAAATCTTTAATCATGTTATTAAACAATTCTCTATCTTCACATATGTCAATAGATTCAGGATCAGTACCACAAATATTACCTATTTGATTAGCCAACTTAAGAGGTGTCTGACCACCAAACTGAACAATGGAACCTATTAGATTTGTGTCTAATGTCTTTACAATATTATCAACATATGTTTTTGTAATAGGTTCGAAGAACAATATATCACTAGTGTCATAATCAGTTGAAACAGTTTCCGGATTGCAGTTAACCATTGCACTAGTGTAACCTAACTCTTTCAAAGCCATGCTCGCATGTACACAACAGTAATCAAATTCAAGACCTTGCCCTATTCTATTTGGACCATTGCCTAATATCGTTACAATGTTTGATTTATCTATTGGTAATTCACACTCATAGCCAGTAGTGCTATACAAATATGGCGTTTCTGATTTAAATTCAGCTGCGCAAGTGTCAACCATTTTAAAGACAGTGTTATCTAGCTTGGTCTCAGCAAACATGTTTTCTAAAAACCATGTGTCTATCTTTGTTAAATTATGTATATCAGATATAGGAGTATTACGTGACATCAACTCAAGTATTTTAAATATTCTATCAGGTTGTGGCACTTTAATATCTTCTAACAAATCTTCAGTTGCTACTAAGTTGTAACTAGGCAACTTAAGCTCTAATGATAAAAGTGCTTTTTGCATTGCTTCACTAAAACTGGTGCCAATGGACATTACTTCCCCGACAGCCTTCATTTGTGTAGTTAAGGTACTGGTTGCACCTTTGAATTTTTCTGTATTCCATCTGGGTATTTTTACAACAGTGTAGTCTAAAGCTGGTTCAAAACAAGCTGGTGTCTTTTTAGTTATATCATTGTTTATTTCACCTAATGTTAAACCAACTGCTAACTGCGCTGCTATTTTTGCTATAGGGAAGCCAGTAGCCTTTGAAGCCAAAGCAGAACTTCTCGACACACGAGGATTCATTTCTATAACAAACATATAACCAGTTTCAGGATCGACAGCAAACTGAATATTTGAACCACCAGTTTCTACACCGACTGCACGAATAACATCAAAAGACATTGTACGCATTTTTTGATACTCTACATCAGTTAACGTTTGTGCTGGAGCAACAGTAATACTGTCACCAGTATGTACACCCATAGGATCAAAGTTTTCTATAGAACAAACTACAATAGCATTATCATCTTTGTCTCTGATTAATTCCATTTCAAATTCTTTCCAACCTAATGCACTTTTTTCAATAAGCACTTGACTGATAGGACTTAAATCTAAACCTAATGAAACTATTGAATAAAATTCTTGTTCTGTCATGGCAACACCACCGCCTTCTCCGCCTAATGTGTATGAAGGTCTGATAATTAATGGTAAACCAATATCATTCAATATTTGTTTCGCATCATCTAAGTTATGAGCTATACCAGAAGGAGCAACTGGTATACCTTTTTCAATCATCTTATTTTTAAACATTTCTCTATCTTCAGCAATTTCTATTGCATCAGGCTTTGCCCCAATTAATTCAACGTTGTGCTCATCTAAAACACCTAACTTATATAACTCCATTGCTAGATTTAAACCAGTTTGACCACCGACTGTTGGTAATATTGCACATGGTTTTTCTTTCTCAATAATCTTTTTAGCGTATTCTGCTGTCAAAGGTTCAATGTATGTAGCATCAGCAAATTCTGGGTCAGTCATAATAGTTGCCGGATTTGAGTTATGTAATACAACCTCGTACCCTAAATTCTTAAGTACCTTACAAGCTTGTGTACCTGAATAATCAAACTCACATGCTTGTCCAATTACTATAGGTCCTGAACCTATAACCATAATTTTTTTGATATCATTTCTTTTAGGCATTAAAACTCCTTGCAAATTCAATAAATTGTTCTATTAGTTTGTTACTTTCTTCTGGGCCAGGTTTGGCTTCAGGATGATATTGTACACTAGAAACCTTGTTTTTATAACACTCAATTCCAGCCACCGTTTGATCATTTAAATTTATATGTGTTATTGTCGCTATTTCACCAATACTTCTATCAACACAATAACCGTGATTTTGACTAGTTATAGCTATTTTTTTAGTTTTTAAATCTATAACTGGATGATTTGCACCGCGGTGGCCAAACGGCATTTTGTAAACTTTCCCGCCTATAGCAAGTGATATCAGCTGATGACCCATGCATATACCTAACATTGGCTTTGTTCCCATTATAGATTTAATCTTGTCGATAGCCTCTGTCATAACAGTGGGATCGCCTGGTCCATTACTAAAAAATAAAGCATCACAGTCATTTGTCCAATTAAATAAACTGTCATTTACATTAACGACTGTGACATCACAACCATACTTAGTTAATAATCTCGAGATATTACTTTTGTAACCGCAATCTATTAAGTTAACTTTAAAACCATTGCCAGTTTTTGTTTTATTTACAGTAAATGATCTAGAAGCATCAGAAGCTTTAGATTCATCTTCATAACTAAATTGATCTAACAATTTCTTAACAGAGTTTCTATCCTCACTAGATATACATGCAACAACATTCGTATTATTTCTAATTAATTTAGTGATATATCTAGTGTCAATACCACTAACCAGTGAAAACTTATTTTCCTTAGAGTATTCAACTATATTTTTCTCTGATCTCCAGTTGCTAGGTTTTTTAATTAAGTCAATATTCCTAGCCAATAAACCTCGAGGCCAAACCCTTTCAGATTCTACATCTGCAGTGTTTACTCCCGTGTTTCCAATATGATTAGCAGTCATCAATACTATTTGACCTTTATATGATGGATCAGTTAAAATTTCCTGATACCCAGTCATACTAGTATTAAAAACCAATTCTCCTATTGTAGTGCCAGAATACCCATTGCTTTTAACAGGGTAATCAACATACATGTTTTTTTGATTTCCATCTTTGTATTTAATATATAATCTAGTTTCCACGTTTTCTCCTTATACAATACCAAAATCTACTTCATTTTTTTCTTTTTTATTTGCCAAACCACCTACTAAATCATAAGAATTTATATCATCATTGTTTTCCAAGAATGACATAACAACCATTAATATTTTTCCAGACATTAGTGGACTTAATATACCATCGTAAGCAGGGGTTTTAAATACTAATATACTATTATCAATACAAGCTAATTCAAGATAAGTTACACCTTTTGAATTCTCAAAATATATAGTGGAACTGCCTTTACCATAAAACGTTTTTAGATCTGCAGTATTATGATTATCAAAATACGTACATAAATCAGCAGCTAAATTTTGTGACTTAGTATCAACTATCAAACCTTCCGTCAGCACTCTAATTAAATAATCTCTTAAATCGCTCATATTATCTCCAATAAATAAGTAAGTAGATTATTATATTGAATTATTTGCAATTGTATAGATTATGTTAACGACAATATGTGCATTAATTTTTTAGAAAGTTTTATTTCGAAATAGTTGTTATACGCATCATTGTTATCAAACAATGGTCTGTCAGCAAGCATGTGATAATGATCATTGTTTTCACAGACACAATACAACTTCATGCCTTTTTTTAAAATGCCATAATCTTCTATTACAATATATGTATTACCTTTTACCACGTACGTCTTCCAACACAACAACATCTTTTATAGGAACCGTAATAGTTTCTTTATCATTCAATATCTTACACATTAAACTTTCACCGGGCTTGTCCTCTATTTCAATTAATATCCCGTTACCAATAAAAAGTAAATCGTCTTCTTTATATGATTTATATTTTCTCTTTGTGTATAAAACTAAATCATTAATTTTTGGCTCTTTTTTTGTACAATGTGTTTTTAGTTTACTAAACTCTATTTTCTGACAAGCAGATTTCGACACAACAAAATCAGATTTATACAATCCACTAAAGTTTTTTACAACTAAATCATATTTTCCAACAGCAACTACAGTAGCCAGATTAAAAGTAAAGTTAGAATAACAATCATCTTTTTTCGTAGATCCTAATATTACTACAATATCATTTTTACTAAACATATTAATAACTATGCCGCAAATTAAAAAAAGAGAGGGACATGCCCTCTCTTAACAACTAACAATAAAGAAGTATCACAACTAATATGATATACTATACAGCCTTTTCTTTTGTTGTATAAAACACCAAAACAGCCTTTCCTTTTTTAATATTTTAACGGTAAGCCTTCATGTTTTTTACATCTAACTTTATGCCAACCTTTAGTTTCTAGAACACCAGGTTGACCACATATTTCACAAGTCTTAGCTGATAATGATTCTGCAAATGAAACCAATCCTTCTATAAAGTCATCATTGCCATCATAGTAAAATCTTAGTGTCCCATATTTCTCTTTTACCTGGCATGCTTCAACTATTGTGTTAACATGATCTTCAGGCAACCACTGCTTTCTATATGCATGTTTACCTTCACCATTGATGTAATCCACACGATCCTGAATTTCAGCACTTAAGGTATCTAATATATTATACCAACCGTCACCACACGCAAAGCCAAAACACATCAGTGATCTTGTGTAAGGCTCATCTTTTTGTCTGTAAAGCTTTGGATACTTTTTAAATAAATCATCTTGTAATTCTTTTTTCATATATACTCCTAAAAAAATCTAGCTGCCCTAGCTGACTTCATGCAATGTTTAATATGTTTGTCAGTTAAACCACACTTAGTTCTAAGTTTCTGAATTTCCTGACTAGTAGTTATTTTTGACATCAAAGTATTATCAGCACATATAGCAACTGGCATATCAAGCTCAATCCATTTCTTAATTGGATGGTCTTCTTCACTTAAGAATATTCCAGTATGCACATTACTGGTTACACATGCCTCAATAGTTATTTTTTTGTCTCTAAGAAACTCTATCAACCATGGTATTTCTAACACACTTGTAGCATGTCCTATACGCTGCACTTCTAAATAAGTAACTGCTTGATATATTTCAACAGAATTTCTGCCTTCAGCTACATGTGCTGTCCTACCGAAACCCAGGTTTTTAGCTTCTTTGTAAGCATCTTTATAATCAAACAGTCCATATTTATGATTAGGTTGAGGTGCACCTGCTAGATCAATACCTACAACTGATTGGAATTCTTTTCCTTTGTCAATCAAGTTTTCTAAAATAGATGGGTGTTCCCCATATAGTCCACACAATATTAGATTGTAGCCATATTTTAAACCATCATGTGCTGCTTTAATTACACTAGTAATATCTTTAGAGTGTAACTGAGGTGCAAACCTTATCTCTGCATATTCAACACCGTCATTTTTTAAATCGTCACAAAGCTCGGATGTAATTCTAGTGATATTATTCATATCTTTCATGACAGCCACAGTTTTATGGAACATACCTAAAGCATCAATCAAACTCATGCCTTTTTTAAAACCAAAATCTGATGTGACATCAATATTGTAATATTTAGCTAATTCTAAAAATGTTTCGCGTCTAATAGAACCATCTAAATGCACGTGTAACTCATACATTATACCTCCTCTGCTTGTACTAAAAGTGGATGCTGACTTTCTTTGGCTAAACTCATTGACTTTTTAACTTTCATAGCTGCTATTTCTTTGTTATATGTACCGGCTATTCCTTTACCGTTCTCATGTACGTCCATCATGATTTTCCATGCAGTCGCCTCATTATGTCCGAACACCATCATCAGTACTAACCATACAAATTCCATTGGGGTATAGTCATCATTATAAAAAACTACATTGTATTTTTTTGGCGGTGTTAATTTAGACTTCTCCTCATTCCTGTCTTTTAAATCAACCCCTCCTCCGCCTGTACTTTTACTTTTCTTTTTTTGTGTCATTGTTACCTCCTTTTTGTAAAATTACTAAATCTTTTTTGTGACATGTCATTATACTGCCATCTTCAAAAAGTACGTCAAAATCTACAACTCTCCACGGATCCATTTTTAAAACTATGCCAACAGACCCAGTTTTTACCGGTTTCCAACCTTGTTCACCAGTCCACCTAACTAAATCACCAACATTAACAACGTGATTCCAATCTTTCATCCTTTGTTCCCAACTCATTTACAACCTCCAAAAATGATTTACTTATAGAATATGAATTTCCTGAATATGCCCAATAAACTATCACACATGTAGGATCATATTTATTGACACTAACAATTAAGCCATACTTGCCAGACGTTTTTATTAACATCCTATTTATACAACCTTCAGATACTTTTCTTTTAACAAGATCGCCTACCTTCATTTTGCGTCTCCATAAGTTTTAAATGATAATTCATAAAACACTTTTCTTTTCCTTCAACCAAAACGATAACTCTTGTCTGACTTCCATCATGCTCGTATAACTTTTCTATTAATAACCCAACTGCTGGTCTCCAAGTAGGACAGCCAGAAAATTTACACGTGTTTGCGTGGTCTGGATAATGTTGTATGTATACTAGGTCACCTGCCTTCACTGACTAACTCCATTAAAATTTCAGGTTTTTCAACTATATTTCCGGACTGTAGAAGGACATGCCACCGGGTGTTGCAATATGCAGGACTTATTATAATTCCATAACTTTGCTCATCCCACATTTGTACTAAATCACCTACTTTCATTATTCACCTTACTTAATCCATCTGAGTGTTGTGTCACCTTCAAATCCTTTTTCCCAAATTAACCATGCATAACACAGCGGCTGACCACCACTATATTTAACCTGATCATTATTTTTAAAGATACGGATACGGGAAGAAAACACGTAAACAAATTTTGGTGGAAATTTCTTGAAAAACTCGTGGCGACCTTTGCTTTCTAGGAATTGAATACGCATTAAAAATGCCGCCTTATACCCTTCACCAATACTCTCTAATGCCTTTTCAATAAATTTTTTACCAATATTATATGGTGGATTAGTAACTATGTTTCCTTTCCACTCGTCAGGCTTGTCATATTCTAGAAAGTCCAATACTTTGTGACCGGTACCATAATCATGAATATCTGTTTCATGTACTGTATATCCTAATTCTCTCATCGCGTTTGATAAATTTCCATCTCCGCATGCAGGCTCCCAAATATTGTTGCCTTTCCAAAAAGAGTTTCCCTCATCTTTTTTTACTGCTGAAAATAAATCAAACAGTGCTTGAGGATCTGTTGCGTAATAATCTCTAACTTGTCTTTCTTCAGCGCCATGTGCAGTTGATCCGATTATTCTCATTGATTTGCTCATTTTAAACCTATTTTAAAAAAAATTGTACTGATATCAAAGATAAACAAAGAAAAAATGAAAGCACATTTTTAACTGTTATAATTTCTTCACCTAAAAAATGCCAAGTCAAAGGTATAAACACTAAATAACCTAATCCGAAAGTTAAAAAACGTATAGACCACAGAGTGACACCTTGTTCATACATCATCTTAGTTGCAACAGCAAACATAACTGAGACAATTGGGCCAAATAATAAAGCAACATATATATAATTTTGTGCCATCCATCCGCCAATAATGCCAGAATTTGACTGGAACCATGCCAAGGTTTGAGCAATTGCAAAAATAGCACCCGCTAAAAAAGTTTTCATTTTATAACCTTCCTTAAGGGCATAGGAACTCCTGCAAGAAAATCTTGGATAGTACCATTCAATTCTAGACCGAGGCAGTCCCACCCCGGACGATATCTTCTTGCAAATAACTCAAGCTTCTCACAGTCAACCCAATGTTCATCGATACGATCTTGAATAGCCTCAGGTTTTTTTGAGTGTTTTGTCCTAGCTTCTGATAAAAACTGCATAGTATTTGTCTTTGCTCTCTTAGGACACTTTCCTTTCTTCCCGACCAACACATACTCCACTTGGGAACAGGAATACCACCCGGGATTTGGGATTCGTTTATCCCATACAAATGCCATAGTCGAATACTTAAAGCCCCAAGCTTTCATTAATTGAAACGCTTCAGGCATTTTAGGCCCTGTCGCCCAAAGATACAAAACACAATTTTTCGCCATTACATTTCCGATTGGAAGAGAACACATTTCTTCCATCGACATTGTCGCATATTCATCTTCAATACCAGCAATATGTGTTCCATTGTTTTGTGCCATTCTTCTAGAATTATACGGCCACGGCGGATCCGCAAGTATTATGTCATATTTTTTCATTTACTTCCTCCAATTATTGCAAATATAGTACGGTGCTAACACCAGCTAAAAAAGTTTTTATTTTATTACCTTGTAATACGATGTGGGTCCTTTTGAAGTATGATTTAAAGCGCCCCAGTATACCTTAACCCATGGAAGATGGTTTGGCATATTAGATTCAACAAATCCAATTACTAGTCCAAAACCCCATTCATCCTGCATGGCAGGGCCTAGACCGGATGGGCTACCTAAATTTAATTTAACTAAATCACCAACATTCATTTTTTCTCCATTTCAGTGAGTATTTTTTTAAGTTTGGAACTTGCTGCATCCGTATATATGTCCGGGTAGAATGCATGAATAAAGACATATATTGCAGCTAATAAAATATTATAACAATAGTACATTGCTTGTATAAAATGTTTTTTATAATTTGTTTGCTTTTCTTTTAAATGATTAAATTTCATTCTACGTGCCCTGTACCAATTACAGTCCATGTTTGATGTGATTCAATAATACCACCTAATTCAGGTGCTTCAGCTTTCTGCACACTGTGTCTACTTAAATACACAGCCGCTAATGACCAATATGGGTATGACTGAAAATAAGAATTAGGTATCGACATAGAGCCAGTGTCATATTCCATACATGAGACCACACCTAAAAGTTGAGAACCATCTGGGGAATATACAGCTACCATTATTTCAAACATTTCACCAGATACAGATGGGTACCAACTAAATTGTGTTGGATAATTTTTTGATATAAGAGCTTCGAATGCATAAGATGGATCTACCCATAACAACGTATAAGGTTCTATACTATCAAACCCTTCTAGAGTTTTAAAAGCATTTGGCGCTGATCCATGCTGTGTTGTGATAGAAAGCATCGTTCTTCTTGGTACTTGAAACTCATATATGTTTTCTTCCAGCCATTCGCCGGGTCCAGCCGGATCTAAAACTATATCATTAAAAGTAGCGCTTTGTGTAGCGGCTAATGGCGTAGATGATACATAACTTTCAATTAATTGACCACTACATGTGCCTACTGGTGTTAGCCATTCTGTATAATCACCACTGGTTGGTTGATGTAATTTGAGATTAGCTGATATATCAAACTCACTAGAAACACCAACGCATGCAGGACAAGCTATTTGAGCAAAATGTAATTCTGCAAATCCTACAGTTTTACTTAAATCACCCGAACTAGGTTCTGATGTGGGTGATGCCGTATTTCCAGGTTCAGATGGTTCAACCCATGGATCTAGTGTATCTGTAACTACAGCACTATCATAGGGCGTATCATCATATCTTTTTATTATACTTACATCTTGTGTACAACTTAACAAACAAACAAACATTTAACTTCTCCATTTTATTTTTACTTATACCTTTATCTCTTTAAAGTCTTTATCATAAACCGGGTATCTATCCGAAAATTTTATTATTAATTGTTTGTACACATCTGGCAAAGAATTCCAACTATATTCAGTCATGACAAAACCTTTAATAGACCAGTTATCTATAATAGCTTCATGCATTGACTCTCGACCGTAATGAGAAAAATTCTCTTGATTTGTTATCAATAATTCAGGTTTCCCTGTAAATTTTACGTCTTTTACCCCTTCTCCTCTTTTTTTCCCTGCGAAATTATCAGTTTGCCCGTCGCCACCGAAAGCATAGACCAAATCACCTTCTACAATAATTCCAACATCACCCCACGTACGATCAACTACACCGGATTTTGGGTACCCAATAACAGATACTTCATCTTCTGGTTCAACAACATTTCCTTCTATAAAAGCACGAAGATATTCTGGTTTTTGAAACCCATGTACCCAGACCCACTGGTTAAAAAAAGACATGTCAGCATGCTTTTTCCATTCTTTTTTTATTAACGTTCCTGTTGCATCGATGTTTTTTGGATCCGATCCTGCTAATATTTTTTTGAGCCATGGCAACCAAGATGGTATCTTTGATTGACCTGGTAAAGGCTTCCGAAATCCAAGAGCTACTTGGACTTCTCCTTTAGGGCCTTTTAAACGTGGTCTTCTAACTTCTTCGTATTCCTGCCTTGTAAATTTATGTTTAGTTCTTGCAAGATTAGATAGTCCATCAGGTTTAAGAGTTATATAGCCTCCGGAGAAAACTTTAGCAAATTTATTGCCCGATGCGTTTTTCATATTACCAAATTTTATAGATTTTAAATATTCTAACTGTTGTTCTTTTGACAAATTGTCATATTCTTCAACAGACAAGACTTTAAAGTCTTGTTGTTCTCTAAGAAGAAATTTTCTCCAGCTTTCCATTATTAATTTCATATTACTCATCTTATGCTCCTTTTAATATTTGAATATATTTTTCTACATTACTTTTCCCAACATAAAAGCCAATGCATTTTTTAGCTATAGCACACTTGTCTGATATTTCTATAAAAAATCTCAAGTCACTTGCACTATATTCCATAATGTCAATGCCTTTCTTTATTGAAGGTATATTTGCATAATATGGACATTTTTTTACTAGCTTTGCAAATGCTTCCGGAAGTCTAACAGCTGGAGAAGCATATTTTACTGGGTCTTTTACAATAACACCACTAGCGGCTTTTCCTTGTATTCTAGCATATCTTTTCGCATCGTTACCTTTCGATGATACACCAACATATACCTCGTCACCCGCAACAAATGGAGTAGTATCAGGCATCACAGAATCATATACAACAGACACTGGCGATGGCAAATTAGAAACAACCACCGTAACGTATTTACTGTCTAACATTAGGTCCCAGCATGCTTTAGAATCTTGAGCTGTAATTGCTTTAGACCCAATATATCTTTGAGTTTTTTCAGATTTAGGGTCAGAAATAATAACCTTTACCTCATCCGCGTATTTTAAATAATGGTTAACCATTGCTACATGGCCCAAATGTGGTGGCTTAAAAGCACCAGCAACTAATGCATAACTTGTCATAATTTTCTCCTTATTTTAATTATATCTTGTTTTAATAAAATCAGAGGCACCAGCGTAAAAAATCACCCCCTCGACGCTAGCACAAAAGCCTCTGATCATTTCATATTATATTGTTCTTGATCATAATGTTTCACTAAATATTCTAGATATCTAATTAATGCGCCATCTTTGGGTACAACAGACCTCCAATTACCTAAATAAAATATCTGATCAGAATCATCTCCATATTTCCCTATGCCATACAAATCTTTTGCTTTAGACCAATTAGAATTAAGAAACTGAGCTGAAAACTTTTTTAGAGTTTTACATCTTTTTTCAGCTAATCCTAAAGGCTTTAACAATTTGATCAATGTATCTTCATCAGCTTCTATCATTGATAAAGGATCAGGAGCTAATTTAAATAAATCATCTATCATTGGTCTTACTTGTTTTATGTTAGTTAAATTTAACAATATACAGCAGACTAACATTTTCCATCTATCAGGAAAATAACGTTCTTGAATTAATGGTGCTTCCCAATTATACAAATTAGGTGGATCCCACAATTTTTCTTTCATAAGTACTCCGGTTAGTTAATTAGTAATTAAATTCTATACGCTAATTTAATTTGTATAAAAAATTTATTTATTTTTTTCCCACCAAGTATTAGCTACATTCCAATCGATCGCTTCAGTAATCCATGTCGGTAAGCTTGCGGTGCAAGAAAAATCAAACCATTCACCTTTACAGCTCATCTTATAATCCTTTAGTTTATTGTGAATTATTTTTTCTCTGTGTGACATGTTAGCAATGCTACACAGAAGTTTGAGCTTATAAGGTGAACCGGTTTGTAATTGTTTTAGTCTTTTTTGTGGGTCTGTTGATATTCCTATTTTTACAGCACCAGTCACATCGGACTGGATAACGTAGAGATATTTATTATACGTCAAGTAACCTTCTTTAGATCTGATATGGGTACCTGATAACACTTGTCATGACACTGTACATCAACAGCAATGTATATACTTACATGTTTAGGGTCAAACGAAAATGATTTTTCATAAGGTTTTGAGACAATAATCCCAACCATTTCTTGTCTAGTTTCTTCTTCAATAAATTTAACCAAAGTCCCTATTTTCATCTTCGATAATTTCAACATCATCAACATCAAGTGTTATTGGTGCAGAACCTCCTGATATAATCGTGTAATAATATAAATATTTATCTCCGTACATTAAGTATTTAAATTCAGTGATAATTCCATGACTTACGCCTTCAATAAAACCATCTTTATTATAAATATAATATCTAGCTAGTTTACCGACATTAGTTGACTTATCAAAATTTTCTGTGTTGTTATTGTTTATTGGTCTCATTAATGACTTCCAAATGTTTTATTCTAAATATTTCTACTTTTTTATTACACAATACTTCTACTACCATTCCACTATTAAGATAATTGCTATCACCAAATATTTTGCTCAGTGTAATTCCCACAGTAGTAGGATCTTCATCTTCATCATAATAGCAGCCTATATAACCTTCTTTTAACTTTACTAATGTGCCGATCGGAGTTTTTTGATTAATACTAATTAATTCTAATCTTCTTCTGTTCATAAGTTTTATAAAAGTGTCTATCTCTTCAGGCAACACGTGATTTCTTAGACCAGTTATGTAGTTATGTATTATACTAGCAACATGGTAAAGTTTAAAATATTCTTTTGACATTAGCTTGTAATCTTTTAATTTTACATACGCTTCCATTTCAAACTCTAAATGATGTGTGTGTATGTAACTTAAGTAAGCATCATGACTAGCTACTAACTTCTTAAAAACATGTTCGTCCATTGAGTATTTTTTGCCTTGTCTCTGAAACTTTTTTACTCTTAGATTAAATATTTCTAGAAACTGTTGATTATCATTTACATAACTGTCAAAAAATTTATTCCGAATATAAAACTGGATAATGCCCATTTCAGATCTTAACCGGTTTGTAAAACAATATTTAAGACTTTTAAACAATGAGTTTAAAATTTTAAAATGAGGATCTATATTATTTTTAAAACCAAAAAAAATATCGTTATCATTTTTGTTCAGAACTATATGAAGCACATTTAGACAAGCTGCCATTTCCTTATATATACCATGTGCTCTATTACGCAAAGGCCTATGTTTTTTCTTTCCACTGTTTGAAAGACTGTTCTGTCTTCTCACACGTTTAGGAATAAGTTTGTAAGTATTTTTCAAACACATATCAACAAACTTTGCTGCATGTGGTAGATTTGATTTTACACATTTTTCTTTCAAAACTTTTATATCTTTTTCACATGTGTATTTAAGTGCTCCATAACTTTCATGCACACTACGCATTACCATGCTCCTTTAAATATTTGATGACTGCTTGCTCTTTAGCTTTTGCTTCAATGACACAATCGAAGTCATTACCATAATCGTTAATAAATGAATACACGTATTCTGAATGTGCACGGAAAGGAGCTTTTTTACCTTCTACTTGTGCACTTTCAGAATAGTGGGTTGTTGGTCTTACATTATCCCATGTACTAAGCCCTAATTCAAGCGCTTGTTGTTCTGTCAAACCATCAGGGTGACAGACGTGATGATGATAATCAAACACTATAGGTATACCAGATTTTTCATATATCATTTCATGTAATTCTTTTGTGCTGAACAAACTTACTCTGTCATCATTCTCAACAGTTAATCTTGGTTTAACAGCATCACTTAGCTTTGCAAAATTTTGTAAGAACCTGTCAGCTGTTGCTTTTTTGTCACCATAAGCACCACCCACATGAATATTGATTTTACCATAATGGTTTCTTGGTACGCCCAATAAATCCATGATTTCACCATGTGTTTCTAATTCTTTGATAGAGTTTTTTATAACCTTTTCATTCTTTGATGCTAAGACCACAAACTGACCAGGATGAAATGATAATCTTTGGTTTGTTTGTTTTGCAAAATCGCCACATTGCTTTAATAAAGCGAAGCAACGTTCTGCATTAGGTAAATCAGAAAGATTATATTCTGATGACCATGGTGCCATATTTGAAGTCATACGATATACATTAAACCCATTATTAGCATTCCACTGCAGTATTTCATACATTGCGTTAATATTGCGTTCAAATATTTCACCCACGTGTGGCAAACCTTTTGATTGCCATGTCGCTTTACGACACGTTCCACCAGGTGTAAGTTTCTTTGTTTCAGATAAATGTAGGTTAATGCAAGCGTAACCGAAACGAATAGACATATTTTCTCCTTGAGTTTAGTATATATAATATAATTATTATATAAAACTTTTGCAAATTTTACAGGTAAAAAATGAATAACAATTTGTTAACAAAATATATACAGAAATTAATTTTAGAATCTGAAAAAACTCAGGAGGAAAAAGACCAGGCTTTTCTTAATGTCTTAAAGATACAACGTCATTTAAAAGACCCATCTGTAGAGGTATATCATCAGTTCGAAAATTTATTAACAACATTAGAAGATGATCCTGATTATTTAGTAAATCTAAGACCAATTTTTACTGGTGCAGATGGCAATGCGAACGCGATGAAGGGTATGTCGGAAGGTGCAAGAAGCAAAATCATAGGCGTATTAAATAATTACTGCGCTGAGTTAGGTGATACTATCTTAGAGAATGATGAAAAAATAGGTAGGTTTTCTATTACTCACAATCAATATTGGCCGGGAGATTCAAAAAACGCCCAGCCATATCTCGTATATAAAATTGACATAAAAAACACTAATATATATACACTATCTGAAGTTGATAAAAGAGATCCGCACCGCCGAGTGTTAGCCGGCCTAGCATTTGGCATACCAACTATAAAAACATATTATTTACATCCCGTCACCGGTGAGAGGCAAGACCGTCGTGATAGAACATATGAAACAGGTTTGAATGAAGAATATAAAAACTACATCATTAATGAATTGGCTAGAAACAATATTAATGCAACTGTTAATATAGTTGGTGATCATTACATGGATAGATATCACGGAAAGTACTTTAGAAAAAAAATTGTTTTAAACGGAATTGACCGAGAGCATCCTCACTATCGCCATGGGCACCAATATGAAGATAAACAAAATTTTAATCTAAATAATTTTTATAAAATTGTTAACATTATCACTAGTGGCATTATTAAATCAATAGAAACAATAATCGGAAAGAGTAAAAAATGAATTTACTATTAGAATACATCAATCGATGCAATAAAAATAAAAACCTTCTCAGTGAAAATATTTCATCAGGTTTTAAATACCACATTGAGAAAGGAATACCACTTTCAAAAAATATATTTAGACCAGATTCAAAACAGTTTTTTGATTTATTTTTTGAAGCTCGTATATATCTTAAAGAAGGTCTGTATAATGCAGATGCTGATGAGCAATACTATCTATTAGAAACTGATATAGGCAAATTTGATTATTATAACGGTGAGTTAGTACCACTTGATTGGCCAATAGAATATGATTATGTATTAGATGAAGCTCGCAAAAAAAGACGAAAGAAAAGAAAGTCTAAAAGTAAAACTAAGAAAAAATCTGGTTCTTATTATCAAGGCAGAAAAGTTACACTGAACAAACCAGCTCGTGGTGGATCTAAGAAGTTTTATGTTTATGTTCGCGACCCTAAAACAAAGAATATTAAAAAAGTTTCTTTTGGCGCAAAAGGCATGAGTGTTGGATTGAAAGACCCTAAAAGAAGAAAAAGCTTTTCAGCAAGACATCGATGCCCAGAGAAAAAAGATAAAACTACGGCCGGTTATTGGGCTTGTCGTATTGGCAGATACCCTAATCTAACTGGCGGAAAAAGTAAATTCACATGGTGGTAACATGAAACCTTACGAAGATATAAAAGTTGATCAACATACATTTAAAAGAGTTTTTAAAAAAGAAACTCCAGAAAAAGAATTAGTGTGGCACAGAGATGCTAATGATAGGCATATCCGTGTTGTCTCCGGTAAATGGCAATTTCAATTTGATAATGAAGTCCCTTTTGAAATATATGAAGGGCTACACTTTTTTATACCAAAAAACGAATATCATAGAATAATTAAAGGTGATGGTGATCTCGTTTTAGAAATTACAGAAAGTAACCGTATGCAAGGAATGTAAGAATGCCTTATAGAGTTAGAAAAGTTAAGTGCCGTAGGTCTGATGGCAAAAAAGGTAAATATGTTTTAGAATACAAGCCTAAAAAAAAGACCAAGAAGAAGAAAACAAAAGCTGGTTACGTCAGAGCTGGTTGCCACACTAGTAAAAAGAAAGCAAACGCACAAAGATCTGCCATTGAAGGAGGGCCGAGAGAAATGCATGTGAGAAGTTTAGACAAAATTTTAGCAGAAATAGATGAAACAGATGAAAACAGTTACACGTGGGCATTCAGTGAAGAAAAAAAGAAGGCCAAAAAAGCTGGTAAAAAATCATTCACCTTCGATGGTAAAAAATATAGTACATCAACTGGCAAAGAATTAAATGAAACTGATGAAGCAAAGAAACACCCTCCACAATATAGCCCACAATCTAAGACACATAAAGGCCAAACTCGCGGAAAACATTTAACTGATGCATCAGATGGATTAAAGAATATAGATAAAGATTTAGAGGCTGGTAAAATCACAGCTGCACAGGCAAAAGAGAAAAAGGCAAAAATATATGCAGACCGTGCGAGGGTAGAAGATGAGGAAAGGAAAAAGGACAGTTTCAAAAATGTGCCTAGATCAGATTCAAAATCTGCTAATGAAAGTGTATATAGCGATTTAGACTTGCTACTTGAAGTTATTGAGTTAACAGAAAAAAGGAAGAGACGCAGAAAAGGTAAAAAACCAGGGCCTAAACCTGGAAGCAGAAGGAAAAAATCTACAAGAAAAAGCACAAAGAGAAAATCCAGTTCGTCAGGTGGTTTGTCAGCAAAAACAAAAGAAACTCTTAGAAAGAAAGCAAATTCACGTGGCTTGACACCAGGTTCTGTTTATTCCGAATATAGAAAAGGTCTTGCTGCATGGGCTACCTCTGGTTCTCGTAAAGGAATGTCACAACATCAATGGGCAATGGCTCGTGTAAACTCTGCAAATCCAAGTAAATCATGGGCAACAGTTAAAAAATCGAAAGCCAAAAAGAAATAGATATGTGGAATGGCAATATTAAACATGGCAAAGAACAAGCGTATTGCCGTTGGTACGAAACCGATTGCGGTTGGTATTTGCATAAGCCTACTGCTAAAGTTAATTCTTGTATTAATAACAAGCAGATATATAAAACTACAGACGAATACCTTAAGCCTATAGTTAAGAAATGTTGGAATAAAAAATATCGTACAACACCATCTTGTCAAGGCCATGCATTTTCTTACGATACAATCAATGATACTTACGATAAAATCAAAAACGTTGACAAAGCAAAGTGTTGTACAACGGGAAAATCATTCAGTGTTAACAACATAAAGTTAAACTCAAAACAAGATTTTCTTTTAAATGGTTTAGAAAATGAATTCGTTGGTTATATTGGTATTCTATTGCCATACGATGTGTTTAAAACAATTAAATCAATTTGTGGTGATATGCTTGACATACATTACAAAGATGACTGTATGCACGTAACAAATTATGGCAAGAATGACAAAGACCTGCGTAACAAGTGGGACATGTTATACAGATCTATTCCTGGTTAATTTTCTCTTGTTCATCGTATGACTGGTCATCATCAACTATTGGTCCACCGCCTGCCCAAGTATCGCATGTTCTTGCACCGTGACATTTAAAATGATGCATCCAACAGTAGCCGAAACCAGCATCAGCATTTTCTGGCATGTCTGGGAAGTCAGCTGCTTTTTTCTTTGCAATTTTTTTATCGACGTCATCAAAAGAGTTGCCTTCTACGTTTTCTATTTTTATGTTAAACGTAATATTGTTTTTACCATTCAAAACTGGCTCATCTTTGTATTGACTCTGTACGATAGGAATACATTCACGCATTCTTGGTGAAACATCAAAAGCAATACAGTTACCACACCGCATTCCCTTTGCTTCATGAGCGCTAGCGCTATTCCATTTATTAGCTATTTTTTGCCAAAAAGAATTGCTTTCATCAAGTGGATTCATAGGTCCATACACGTGATCATCTCTACACTTGTTTCTATTAATTGTGTTGAGCTTTACATCTTGAGTTGCTTTTGGGCAAGATATAGCTTCTGAGCCTTCTTGTAAAAATCGCTTCCATCCTTTTATTATATTTCTGTAAATCATTTTTTTAATCCCCATACACCTTGTCTTCAAAATCAGTTTCCGCAAAACCCATGCTTTCAAACCAATCCATTATTTGATCTTTCACTGGTTTTTTATATTCACCATTAGGCCAACCTCCATGCATTGTTGGTCTATCTAACATTAAGTTTTTTCTATTTGCAGCTGCTTCATGAATATGGTGTTCCTCAAAATCTATGCTAGTATTATGTTGTACATTGTATACGTCTATAATAGCTTTAAACATATCTAGATTTTCTCGAGAATCTTCATACACTATAACTTTATTATAATCATCATGCGATAGCTTATTAACTAACCAAGCTGCTTTATTCTCAGCACCCGCAGTTGCATGCACTTCTGGTACAGCAGGCATTTTTGCTTGTAAAAATCTTCTAACTGGTTCTGCATAAGCTCGAGCAGTGACAATATGCACGTTTTCTACGCCTTCTGTTGAAATAGCAAATTCTAGCGCAGCCATTGTAGAAGCAATAGGCGTGCCATCTTTTACATCATCAAACTCATGAAAATCTAACATGTCGCCTTTTTGTATTTTAAAATCGCGATATTCTTTGGTGTTAAAACCAAATGTTTCATTCCCACGATGTACATATATTTTGGAAGTTGTGTGGACAAGCGTATCATCAAAATCAAATATATAAAGATTGTTCATAGTGCACCTTGTTTGTATAAGAAGATAAATCATCAACAGATGGATCTAAAACAGGAACATCGTATCCTTCTTCTTGCAAAAATTTCTTTAAACTAGATCTTTGCCTTCTGTCATCACACAAAACTGCAACAACGTTCCAATTATCAAGAAGCGCTTCGTTCCGAGAAGCTTCTGATCGTGGTCTTACAAAAGATTCTTTGTCAAGCACGTATGTGTCAGCAACATATTCTGTGACACCTTTGTTTATGCCCGATGTATTTTTTAGATTTGGTAACTCCATGTCATAATATTTACTAGAAGACGTGTGTACCTTGTTTTCGTCATTTGCTAGCAGCGTTACGTGACCTTGAATAATTAAACCCATACTACCATGAAAACTTTTATATCTTACAAACCTTTCATCATCGAATGCTTCACATGATATCTCATCTTTACTACCACCCGGAATAAAATACTTTGCTGTGTCACCATATTTAAAATCAGTTGGATCAGTGTAGTGTACATATATTAGTGAGTCGACAAAAGCTCGATCAACATGTTTCGCCCATATTTTCTTAACTACTCTTCCCGCTCTTCTTCCTTCTTTATACATGAAATTTTTGTTTGTCTTAACTGCACTACTACCTTCAAACCAGTCAGGGTGATTAAGTAAGTCTTTTAAAAAAGATTGTTTATTTTCTAATATTATCTTTCTAATAAAATATCGTAATTTATTCATCTTTCTTCGGCCAATAAATGTATTCTATAGTGTTTCCATCCGGATCATCTATATATATATATTTACTTCCATCTCTATGTTCTGCGATATCTTTATTATAGTTGTCATAAAAATACATTAAATCGCGTTCATCAGCTACTGAAATAGCAAAATGAGGCTTATGCTGTTCTGCTAAAGTTAAAGCTAGCTTTATATCGTTTAAACGCAAAAGAGCCCAAGTTTCATCCGCATACAAAATGGAAAAACCCAACTGACTGTAAAAATCAATTGAGTTTTTTATTGATGAAACATTGATAGCAATGTGGTCAAGTTTGTTCATTTACATAATCCAATAAAAAGTTTTCATATCCTATCAAGCGAGCAATGGCTTCTGCTAATAAAACATCAGTGCTTATTTCACTGTGTAAGGTTTCACCACCTTCTGCTCGAGCTTGTAACTCTATTATAATTTCTGGCATAGACAATTCAAGCGCATACAATAATTCATCTGAAGATGGTTCAGCTATTTCCGCTGGTTCTTCAACTGGTATTTTTTTAATTTGTTTATTATCTTTGTAATGTTGAAAATCTATGGCTAACATTTTTATGTCCTTTCATCGTAATCTAGCATATCAAAATGAGCTAAGATATCTATCATATTCCATCCATCATCCTTAAGTACCTGTGCCATATCTAACAATATTTCTAAAGTTAGAAAATCTGGCACATTACTTAAGCGTACTAGTATACTATGCAACTTTTTCTCTTGTTGAAGGTCTGATAAATCAGAATACACTTCCTTTAAATAGTTCACTAAGCGACTTCTTTCGTCTGCTGTTTTTGTCATCGATGTTCTCCCCGAGCATAATCTCTTCCAACTGTGCTTCCAGCTCAGCATAAAGCGCAATTGCTAATGTTTTTTCTGCAACATTTTCCGACTCTAATAAGGGTTTTAACTTTTCTAACTCATCAACTAACTTATTAAAATAATATGTACGTTCCATATTTAAAACAAACTGTTTAGCATTTTGCTGTGCGTGTCCAAGAGGACCAATTGGTTTATTACCTAAATTAAACATTCATAACTCCTACTAATAAATATACTGTTACTTATTTCTTTTATAATATCTTTTAATATAAAACGACTTAAGTTTTTTATCAACTTTGTCTAACACTGTATGCCCTAATACATGGTCACATTCGTGCTGGATGCCACCTGAAAATGGCCAACCTGCTTTAACGTACTGCATTTCACCTTTAAGATTTTTATATTGTAATACAATGTTTTCATGCCTAACAATATTAACATCTAAGTTTGGAACACTTAGACATTGTTCAGACCATTTCTGTTTATCTTCACCTTGTACTATTATTTTTGGATTAATGATTACCAAATAATCATCATTAATTCCATTAGCTTCAGGGTTTTCTAAACCGAATGCAGATGGTTTAATAACCACCATTTGCTTGCAGACACCAATTTGGTTAGCTGCTAACCCTGCTCCATTAGAAATGTTACAAGTATCAATAAGATCAGTAGCCAATGATATCAAATCATCAGTATTTTCAAAATCAGCTTCATTATATTCATCACACCATTTTTTAAGTGGCTCAGCTGGGTAGTGCAATATTTTTCTAAACATAGATTATCTCCTAGGATTGTAAAAAACTACGGTAAGACATACTAAAAAAAGTGTTAATGTGACTGCAGCACCGAAACTATTCCCAGCTTCAATGAATTTAGCACAGTTAGATACATTTGTAATACAACACCAAATCATAAAAAGTTTAATTATAGTAATTCGTGTCATGGTTTCTCCTTTGTTGGTAAGTACATAAGTAATATAATTCATTAAAAGAATATTTGCAAAATTTACTGGTTATTTTTTAATAATTCTACTAACTGTTTTTTAGATGAATATTTTGAATGTTTTATTTCAAGATCATCTAACTTCTGAATTAAATCTTTTTTAGTCAAATCATCAAAATTTACAACTTGTGCTTCGTCACTGACATCGTTTTCAAACAAATCAGTCTCTTCTTCGCCAACTGTTGTAGTAACATTTACTTTTGTTATTATGGGATCATCGTGTTTATGCTCTGCTTCCTCTACTATTTTTTTAAAAACTTGGTTATAAGTTTCCTCTGAAGGAGGCGTAATTTTATGCGCAACACAAAAGTTACGAAATTCTAGATACGTGCTTAATTTTTTATATTTGATAATGTCAAATATAGAAGTACGTCTTCTTTTTGCGTATAAGTTAATATCAATCATTGCTAAATTCTCCATTTAAAAATCCTTTGAGATAGTTGTAAAATATTTCAGCATTTGTCTCACCAACCAAATTAACTAGATTTGCATAAACATGCATTAAATCTTGTTGATGAGATTCAGCAAAATATCTAGCGGCTATTTCCATAACCTTGTTAGTAGCTTCTTCATCCCAGTCATTGGCTTCTAACAACTGGGTGTGAAGATGCATATTGTTTAAGTGTAATTTAATTTTATTTTCTTTCATTTGATTTCAACATATCGATTATAGCAGATTGAAACAATGGATTAGTTGCTATTTCATCTGCAGGGGTGCCGGATACTTTTGATAAAGGCACAGCTAATTTTGTAATAGCAGAAATAAACTTGTTACGTGCAGTAGCATGATTCATCTTACTACCTTCTGCTGTGAGTTTCTCTGCAATTTCACGGTAACCCAATCCCATGTTTGTAACTGTTGCGTATCCATTTTCGTGTTTTTTACCTTTAGGCATAGCCATATTTGACTCCTTAAATTATATTGTTTAATTGTTAATTGTTTATTTTGTGTTAAGATTATGATAATATATTTTTAATATTGTTTAAAACATTTGCACCATGACGTAAGTTTGTAGACTTTGTGTCACGCCATAATTTAAGTGTTGTTAAAGTAGGTACGTTTTTAACATATTCAAGTATACCATTTGATGGTGTCCAAGTTATTGCTGTTTTCCCTAAGATATGCACTAAATAATTTTTGCCATGACCATCATAACTTTCAATGTTACAAGATTTACCATCTCTATCCAAGTATTCCTCATAATCATTCAAAATACTTTTAGTAACATCAGTATCAACATTGTTATCTTTTAGTATTTTTTTAAGTTTGTTGATTTGTTTTTGGTCACGTGCTTTAAAGATATCTTTGACAGTACTGTGTGACCAACCACAAAGTCTACCTAAAGTTATGACGCAGCGTTCTGTTTGAAAATAATTTCTAGACATTATTTCTCCTTTTGTAAGTAAGTAGTTTCAGGAACTATAGTTTGTGTAAAGTTGTTTTCTGTATTTTTATTATTAAGTTTGAGTGTTAATATTAAGTCATCAACTAATCTTTCTGTTTTGTCATAGTGTTCTCGAGTAATACGTTGATTCTCTAACATGAGTGAAACTATAACGGTAAAAAAGATTGCTTGCAAAATATATAATAAACCTAAAGACATATATTATTCTCCTTGCTGTGGGAAGTTTTCGATATCATTGTCATCTTCAGTAATACCAAATCGAAGTCTTATAATTCTTTCTTCTTGTGGAGATAGCTTTGACAATGCACTTTGTATTAAAGAAACTAGTAATTCACCGTCTATTTTGTCTTCTGGAGACTGGTGATTATTGTCAGGTATAACACTACCGAAAGTACGTGTTCCGCCATCCTCAGATTTGATTGGTGCGTCCAAATTAACAGGCCATTGCATAGCATTGTAAATATTTTTAACTGACTTCTCAGGGATGCCTGTCGCTACACTAATCTCTTCATCAGTTGGATAATAACCAAACTCTTCGAAGAAGTCAGTACGGCATTTGTTAATTTTAGCAATGTAAATACGGTTACCAGAAGGAAGTTTAACATGTGTTTGACTGTCAATATATTTATTAACTGTTTGTCTAATCCACCAAACAGCATAAGTAGAAAATCTAGTGCCTTGACGCCAATCATATTTGTCAACTGCAATCATAAGACCAATATTCGCTTCTTGGATTAAATCTTCCATAGAATATTTTGACTTTGCATATTTTTTAACCATTGATATAGCAAGTCTTAGATTACTGTTAATTAATATTTCTCGAGCACGTTGGTCACCACCTTCAATACGCTTTGCTAACTCAATTTCCTGAGTGTGGTTTAATAGTTTGTGATCACTGATAGTTTTTTGATAAGCTGTGTTCATATGAACTCCTTTGTAATATTGTATAGTTGTTGTTTAAAAAAATATATTAGTTGTAAAATTGTGATATCATGTCATCAATCTCTTCTGGTGTTTCATTTACTTCTCTGGAAAGTGCATTGCCACCTGCGAGTAAAATATAAGTGTATTTCCCTTTTGAGTCGGAGTACTGCTTTTGTCGATATGACATGATGTGAGTAATGTTGATACGACATTTGACTTTGTTGTTGCCGATGAGTGTAAGTGTAATAAATGGGTTTTTCATATTTTCTCCTATTTTGAAATACCGACTGTTGCTACGTGATTAAGAATATTTTCAATGCGCTGATTATCTTCCGCAGAATCATCCATCCAAACACGACCAAATTTATCTTGAAGAGCTTGTAAACTTCCGCCAAGTGGATTAAGGAATTTCTTAAGACAGATAAATTTAGCAATTAAGAAAGAAGGATTAGAAGACGGAAACCAGACTAAACGCCCAGAATATGGAGCGTGACGCTTGCGTAAAATAGTTTCAGGACCACCATTTGCAGGACCAAAAAATTCATAAGCCGGAACACCGTCAATTGTCATCATGAATTCACCGGTATAAATAGTAGTTGCTGTTTGATAAGTTTCAAATTTTATAATCATATAACCCCCTATGTTCTTTTGATTACAAGTATAATATAATGCGTTATGAATATATTTGCAAATTTTACAGAATTATTTTTTTATTTTTTTATCAAATAAATCTAAAACATCCTGAAAATATTTGTCATCTTTGCCTTCATAATACTCATCTCTAATTCCACCAGCATCTTCACCTTGTGCCATAAGCATTAATTCATTCTTTGTACTAATAAAAAAAGTAGGGCTCATCGAATACTGGTGTAATAACTTTTCAACATGTTCTTCTACTTCGTTGGTATACAAAACTTCTTCAACATTTTTTTTGACGCGTACAATTTCTGGAGATATAGTTTCTCCATCAACAGCTACTAAGACAACTCTGCCATCAAAGGATCCATGATTAATTCTTTTTAAATTAGCAATATCTTTTACGTGGCCAAGACTAATGTTCCATGCTTCACACATTGCCAACAACACTTCATACATGTCTGCCAACTCTTCAACGTTAGGTTCGTCTCTGAACTCATTCAATTCTTCAATCATTTTTTCGAACAGCCTTCTTTTGTGTTCATCATTACTAGCAACATAATAATCTAATGTTTTGTTTTGGCTTTTTATAATTGAGGGTATTTGATCTCTAACTAGTTTCACGTTATCTCCTTTTGTTGTTATTTTTTTTATTTTTTTCAATTAAAGTTGCGATATCATAAGCCATGTATAAACATAGCGCGATGTATAATAATAAAATCATTATTTCCAAATCCATTCAAAGTCAGCAAAATCACCAATTTTTTTGGTGTCAACTAATCTAAGCTTATAGTTTTCGATGATGCCACGTGGCTTTGCTCGAGTTACAACAGCATCGACTTTGTAAACAGTGTTATCAACTGCAGTATGTATATATAACTCAACAGTTTGATTAACATCAAAACTAATAGGACAATTATTAAGCCAACAAGAACCATTAACAAATGTCTTAGTGTTAAACACGGTCTGAGGAAGATCGTTAATTTTAAGAATATGTGCACAAGAATTACTTCTAGACATATAACCTCCGAGTAAGTTAGTAGTTATAGATCTATTATAACCGGTTATGAGAAGTTTTATTTTTCTATGTGGACAATTATTGTCCTTTTTAAAATTTAATTTCGTCTTCTGGAAAAATATCTCGAGACTGTATCTCAAATGACATCCAAGCGACTTCCTCTTCTAACATACGGAGATCATCTCCAGTTATGTTATATACTTTTATCATTCTTTTAATGTGGCTTTTTAATGTTTTAATTGCTTTTGAAGACATAACTGAATAATCAATGTCTTTATATTTTTTGACGTTCATAATGTTGCAACTCCGGCTCTTCATCATCACTAACATTGTACATTGCGCAAGAGACTGATAAAAGATTATCAGCAGCAGACACAGCATGCTCAAGACTAGAAACGATTACTAATGTAGGATCGATTATACCACTCTCTAACAAGTCAACAAACTTTTGATTTCTTGCATCATAACCTAACTTATTATCCATTTCGAGTAATTTACCTATTATTAATTCCGGTACACCGCCTGAATTAGTAACAATTTGTCGTAATGGAGCCTGGCATGCTTTAAGACACAAATTATAACCAGCCATAAAACTTAAATCTTGACTGTCAGTTTGTAATTCATTTGCGGCTCTTAACAATGATGTTCCTCCACCTAGCGATATACCAGACATAGCTGCAACACGTGTCGCATGCAATGCATCTTCCACTCGATCCTTACGTTCTCTAAGCTCGGCTTCAGTTGCACCACCTACTCTAAGTATGGCAACACCCGAAGATAATCTAGCTAATCTTCTTCTTATTGTCGCTGTATCATTTTCACTTAACCCGGGTACGATTAATGATTCTCTAATATTGTCGCAACGTTTTTTAATATCTTTTTTACTAACTTTGGTACCAACTATTAAAGTTTCGTTACGTGAAATAACTATTTTTTCACATGTACCTAAAAAACTAGTATCTATTGTATTTAAACTAGTCTCATCTGCAGCTGATATAACTTCTGTACCTAACAGAAAAGCTAAATCTTCCATGGCATTAATGCGAGCAACACCAAATTCTGGTGCCCTGATGCAACAGTTTTTTAGTATACCTTTAGCACTGTTTAAAACTAAACCATTTAAGGCATCTCCATCTACGTCATCTGCAATTATCAATAAAGATCTTTGAGATGCGTGAATTTTTTCTAATAATCCTAATATTTCTTTCAATGATGATATTTTTTTATTTGTAAGCAAAACTAAAGGTTTGTCAAGTTTGCAAACATTTCTTGCTTCATCATTAATAAAATATGGGGAAAGATACCCTCGATCAATTCTTGTACCTTCAACTTGTGTAAGACTAGTTTTAAAACCTTTAGCCTCTTCAACAGTTATGACGCCATCTAAACCAACAGCATCCATTGCCTGACACAGTAATTCACCGATTTCTCTTTCCCCATTAGCTGATATTGTACCAACTGAAATTATGTCCTCATTCGACGACACTGGGAAACTCTGTTTTTTTATAATCTCAACAACATCTTGCGCAGCTGCCTTGATACCTTTACGTAACTTCACTGGATTGTAACCAGAGTTAACGCTACGTAGCCCTAAATCAAATATAGAATGAGCTAACACAGTAGCAGTAGTTGTTCCATCACCAGCTATTTCAGCAGCACCAGACGCAGCTTCTTTAACTAGTTGCACACCAATATTTTCTATTTTGTCTTTAAGGTTGACAGCTTTAGCGACTGTGACGCCATCTTTAGTCAAAACAGGCAATAAGTTTTCACCTTGTTCTATTACTACATTAAGACCACCAGGTCCCATAGTAACCCTTACAGCGTCAGCTAATTTAGTAACACCACCAAGCAACTTAGTTCTTGCTTCATCGTTAAATACTAAATCTTTTGTTGTTGATTCAAACATTAGTCCCTCAAAATTCTTTTCTTATTACTTTCAGTTAATATTTCAGACACTTTGCCAATAATACGACGTGACTGATTAACCACATTTTTTGCTAGTACAATATCACCTTCCTGAATTGCAATTTCATTATCTGAAATAATGCCATCAGTTCTTAGTTTTTCTAGTTGTGCACCTTCAATTATTCTTTCGGGCATTTTTCAACTCCTTTGGTATTTTCACCTTAGCTTTTTGTCCATTTTCTAATTCAATATATTCATAATCTGGATTATTGTCTATTTTAACAGCTGCTGCAACTTCATTGATATTAAAATGTTTTTTGATACTTTCATTATTATAATTAATCAATTCGTTGATTGCTTCCTCTGCATCTTTTAGCATTGCTGACTTAGCTTCATCTTCCGATGCAAATATGTCACCAGCAATTTTACTAAGATTGACTTTAACAGTTTTAGAACCCCTGGCCAAATCAATTGTATAGATTTTGTTTTCACCTTTAAGTGTTTTTTTAACAATCTCTTCGGAAATTTGGCCAACGATTAAACCCGGTCTCTCATTAGTAACAATCCAAAGTATGTCACCAACATTATATTCCATTATTACCCTGCCTCAGTTTGTGACCCACGCGCTTCTCTTTGCAAATCTTCAGTAGTAACAATAATTTCTTGACCAGACTGTTGTTTATAAACTGATAGATCTAATTCAGACAATGCTTTTTTAAGCTTCCACTGTTCTTTCCAGCCGCCGTTGATTTCAAATAGTTTAATAAGTTTTTCGATAGTAGTGTGATGTAATTTCATTTTTTAATCCTCTAATTTTTCATATTCGAATGAATATCTTTCATTTCGTGATGATATTTCTTCTATTTTGTTAAGTCTTCTGTTTTCATATGATTCATGATTGCTTCTACTTCTATCAATCTTTTCTATTAAAAGTTGGTATTTTCTTGTAGAAGGGTCAGCAGATTTTAAATCTTTTTTCCACATACATATATTGTATTCTGATTTTAGTTTTGATACAACTATTTCTTTCCTAATTTTCATTATATGTTTTTCATTTAATTTAACAGCATTCCCAAATAAAACACGAGCCTTTTTCATACCTCGATGCTTGTACATTTGAGCTTTGCCACGAGCACCCGGAGACACCGGTCTAAAATCGTCAACTGTAAGGCCAACAAAATGTATGCCAACAAATCCATCAAACGTTTCATTAGCGATTATGTATATATAATCTAAAGAACCTTTTTGAAGCAAAGTGTCATGATCTGTTTGAAATGCAATTGTTGTACCATTTTTGTGCGGACTAGTTAACTTACATTCTAGTTCTTCAAATTTGCCATCAGAAATTTCAACAATAATGTCTGCTTTCCCGGTTGCGCCATCAGCTTCAGCAGATACATGTCTTTCGTTAAGCTCAGTTGATAGAAACTTTTCCATAACAGAGGACATTAGAATATTTCTTCTACCTCTATTAGCTTCTAAATCAATATCATACTTTGCGTGAAGAATAGACAGATCTTTGTAAAATTCCGTCATATGTTTTAGCGCGTTTTCCACATCAGTTCTTTCAATTAAGTAGTTTTGTTCGTTCATAATAACCTCCGAAAAGTATAATATTATACGTGTGTAGTCAAAGGTTTCTAATTATTTTTTTAAGTTTTTTTCAACCATGTCTTTTGACAATTGTCTACCTTTTTCCCTAGCTTCCCTGAGAGGTAACAATCCCATTACAACTCTGATCTTATCAAAAGTTTGTTCGTCTAACTCATCTTCAAGATATTTCATGTTTGCAAAGCTGTATGGCTCCATCTCCATAATAGGCTGTTCATTACCTTCAGCATCAGGTTCAAATTCGCCTGTTGGCTTGGTACCAAAAATAAAAAGCATATCAGGCATTTCTTTCCCTTCCGGGATCTGAATAAACGGCATTGCTTGTCCAGCTAATCCACCTTCATACTCTTCATAAACAATTTCTGGCAGCCACTTTCTAGGATTTTGATTTGACATATTATTTCTCCAAATAAAAAATAATAATACTAAACTAGCTGCAGTTGTTTATTTATTTTTTTTACCAATTGTGCCACGCGTGGCACGTGCCACGTTTTTAATGGTGTCTTCATACTGCTTATATACTTTTTTAGTGTATTCATTTGATTGCGGACCCGAAACCAGCTGCTTTGCTGTCATCCCAAACAAAAGATCTTTTTCAACTTTTTGATAAAATTCTTCGCCGGCAGAATAAGCTGTTACCTTTATCTGATTAATTATACTATTTAATATTCTTAATTCACAATATTGCTGGAAAGCTTTTTTATCAATTGAACCACGTTTACTAGTCTTTTTGTAATCTTGCAATATTTTCTTGTCACGTAACATGTTAGGCATTTCACTTTTAATGTCAGATTTAATTTTGCTGAGACTTAATTTCTTGTCATTTACAATTCTTTTATACTCTGCTAACGCAGCATAATATTCTTTGGGTTCTTTTGATTTATCTTCAAGAGCCAACAATATATTTAATGCTTTCATTCTTTCTGTCAATTGCTTCGTTGCGTTTTTACATGCAGCTGCGTGTATTTTTAAAACTTTTTCTTGCTGCTTTTCATCGATCAAACTTATCTTATTTTTGATTGCTATTTTAGAAAGCCTCTTAAGCAATATTGCATATAGTTTTACAAGATCTTTGTCTTTTTTGTTTTCTAAAATAACTTTTCTATTAATTGTTTTACTTTCTCTAAATAAATCGACGACAGCCTTACCAGTAAATATATCATTTATTTTGCCAAAAAGTTTTGACATAAAGGAACCATCGGAACCGCCACCCTGTTTTTGACCCTGCAATGCATCTAAAACGTTTTGATTACCAAACAAATATGCTAATGCCAGTCCATTTTGACCATTATCAATATATTCGGATAATCTTTCAGGGTCAACTACGTGTGTCGATTGATCTCTAAAAGCCCAACCAATCCCAGGTAGTTTGTCAAACCCAGTTTGTTGCATTAAATTATATAAGCTTGAATTACTATCGAACACTGTTTGGGAAATTTCAGTACCATGATATAAAAAATAAGCTGCAGGGTTTAACAACAACATACTTTTTTGCGCTACTGGCAAGTTTTCTGTTAGTTGTGACAAAGCAGCTGAGTAACTATTCTCAATACCATTAATATCGTTTTTATAATCTCTTAAAACATCTTTGTATGATGTTGGAAACCATGTAAATAAAGCAACATCGATCGACATGATTGTTGCTCTTAACAATTTACGAGTTACACCAATGAAAACTGTGTTAAAATTTCTTAATGCTTGACCGGCCGGTGAACTGGCACCAAAATTACCAGAAATTAAATTATCCATCGACCCTTCTAACAATAACTTCTTATTACGCATATTATTACCTCTTTAGTAATAAATATATTATCCGTTTAGAACTGATTGTACAAAAAGTCTAGTTTGCGCTTCATTTAATTTATAGACTCGGCCTTCCGGTATTTTAGCAGCTGCAGCTTTTCGTTCTTTATATTGATCATAATGACCTGGGATGTCGGGCCCTTTGTCTTTTCCACCAACTATGGCTAAATAAATTGGTATTAAAACTTCACCAATTGGTATTGCTGCTAATGCCATAAAAGCAGGGTTGCCAGTCAGAGACACTAAAACAGTAGGCAAAACATAATGTTCAAACAATTCAAAGAGTGCTAACTTAAGAAACAATTTCCAGTCACCTTCTTTAAAAGCTGTGCCTAGAGCTCGTAAGATATTCATTGGGTTTAAGTGATGCCATGCTTCTTGCATTGCAGCGATTATAGATTCTTCTGTAAGTCTATCATCAAAAGTATCGATAGCTACTGAAACTAATTCGTCTTTCAATTCTATAGGTAATTCATCGATGCTATTATATGTACGTATATCGACACCATTTTTCCATCCATACTCATAGCCTTCTATAAAATCGTCTGTCTCAGTACGTTTATATTGTTGTAGCAATGACTCAAATGTACCGATATCTTGACTTTGTTGATAAGCACGAAAGTTATCTAGACCTGCTTGCTTTACACCATCAAAAAACTCATCAACATCTTCATCGACTTCTTGTTCTCTAACATGATCAACCAGTTTAGGTGCCAAGCCTTCTATAATATCGTCAATATAATCATCTAGACTTCTTTTAAAATTAGCTGCAGCTTGCACATCAGTACTGTTTTGCTGTAATGTTCGAACAGCTAGTTCAACTTCATGATCCACGTGTTACCCTCTTAAAAGACCAGCTAATTTTTGCCATCTTCGAAGACCTTCTTCCAGTTTTTCACCTTCGTCTTCGTCTTCGTCACCTTCTCCGTACATTCCGCCTCGAGAAGATCCACACCCACCTTCATCAATTTCGTCGTCTTCTTCTAACTCATCATATTCATTAAGCTCATCTTCATCTACATCTTCATCTGCTTCATATAAATGCAAATCTTTCACACCAGGATAATCATCTTCATATGAGTTAGGGCTAAATCCGGATGCTGGGCCCAAATCCATATCTTCATCGTCCATTTCTAATCCGTGATCGTGATAATCATCATAATCATCATGCTCAGCCCCCATGTGCTCATCATGCATATCGTCCATTGGATTGTGATAATCTGGCATTGCACCATGAGGCATGTCATGACTGTGATCTTCATCGTGCATTTGATCAGCTATATCATAAGGATGCATTTCTTCTTCATCATCATGATGTCTATGGATATGTACATCCATCATTCCTAAATCTTCATCATCGTAGTAATCATCATAATCTGATACACCACTCATTCCCATGCTTTTCATTGGATCGTGACCGTGTGCATGTTTTTCAAGTAATCTTACCTCTTTAAGTATGAAATTCTTAAGTTTCTTTGCTGACCAACGCATTATTGTCTCCTAAAATATATAATATTAATTATACTCGTTTTTTGTTTTTCCGATTAATCTGTAATAATCTACGTTTAATAGTTGATTTATCTGCAGCTTCTCCTACAACGATAGGACTTTCCGCACTTCCCGGCTTTGATTTTTTACTAGCAGCTTTTTTCTTTTTTGCTTTTATAACCTTGTTTCTTTTCATCTGAATAGCATAAGGATCTTTTGTTGGTATGTCAGCTGTCGGGCCATCAATTTCTGTTTCTGAATCCATCACTTGTTCTATTCCCGTAAGAAAGGCATACAGTGCTATTTGTTCATTTTTGCTCAATCGATTGAAATACAATGTAAGGTCTTTAACGCCTTTTTTTGTATGTAAACTATAACCGGCTCTTATATCATCGATTTTATCTATTACCTTTCTAACAGTTATTGAAGGCAGTTTTTCACTTTTTGGCTCTTTTGGTTTTAAGCCAGCATCGTCTTCTGCCTCATCAGCGTCATCACCTTTTTTATCTTGTAAAGTTTTATCTTTTTCTTTATCCTTTTTTGTCGGTGCTTTGTATCCGCCTTTTTCAAATGCATCCGCGGCTGCTTGCTGACGTAGCAACTCTCTTTTCTCTTCTTGTTCACGGTCTTCTGTTATAAGACCACTTTCTTTAAGGCTATTAATAGTAGCTTTTTTTATAATATCGTCTAGATTCATTTTTTTCTCCTAACTTCTTCACCAATTACCATCCAGTCTTTATGTGCAAAACTGTATTCATAAAAATTTACTTTATTAATAAAGCTTATTGGTTTTCCATTATACTCAAACTCTAAAACAGTTTCATCATTTGCAAATCCACCTAACAATATATATTCAACAACTTCGTCATAAATGTCTTTCATGTACACTTTTACATACGTGCCGCTCTGTTTTTTACTAAATTCAGTGACTTGCAGTTTAAATGGCTTTACCATATACAATGTATTTTGTCTAAACTCACGCTCAAACTGTGACTTATCAATTTTACCTTCTAACTCATCACTATAATAGATACTCATTTTTCTCTCTTGTATAAGGCCGAAACATCTCGAGCCCAATCTAAATCCATCTCAGTAATATCTTCTATTGTGTGTGACCATATCTCCACTGTAATATTAGGGTATTCTGCTAATATCTTTGCGTGGTGATTGACACTTCTCTGATGTTCTAAAACAGCGTAAAGAAATTTATTATATTTTTTATTGTCTTCTATATTGAATGTGCGTACTAATCGATTTGGATCTTCTTTACGCATCCATTTTTTTGTACTTGGTTTTGGTTTTATCGGTGTTGCACTTTCAGCAATCACGTTATCAAAATATTTTTCCATTACACTCATTAACTTCATAACTATTTACCAAATTTCATTTGAAAATCTGCCCATTCGAGCCAAGCTTTTTTAGAGATAGATAACTTTGTTGTGCCAGCACCTTTAGCTGGCATTGTATTCCAACGGTCTTGTATTTTTTCAATAATAGCTTCTGCATTTTCAACCGTTACTTGATTATTAATATTAGCAGGGTCATAATCTAATTTTTTTAAATATTTCATGGCTGGCTTTGTTATAACCTCATATATGACGAAGCCCCATGCGCTCATAAGTGGTGAGCTTGTTGGAATATCTTTGTGTGATTTTTTAAAACCAAATTTATCCCTAGTGTCTAAAGAAGACATGAGAATAGTTGTCCTTAAATCATTAATATTGTCATGAGTTAAGGCGCCAGATAAAAGCCCGGTTTCTAAAAACATGTCATGCGCCCACTTGGAATATTTAACAAAGCTTATCAGTTTATTGATTAACACTACAGCATTACGACTAGCAGCTAAAACTGGAAAAATTTCTGTTTCAATTTTATTTCTCATATGGCCACTAGTTTTAACGCCAGTATATACACCTAAATTAACTAAGTCTTCGAGAGTATATTCTTTTTTAGCTTTTTCAATTGCTTCATCAAAACCTGGCACTAGTGATAAATCTGTATTCGGGTTAAATGATGCAAACTCTATAATGTCATCAATGTCCGGCAAAAATTCTTCATCGTCATCATCTCCGCCAGCTTCTCTTATTAAACTCTCTTTTTTGATACTCTTAATTGGTTTATTACTTTCTTTATAATCTTTATCAAAAGCAATGTCAGAAACCTTAAGGTTTTCCCTTTCAATAATTTGTTCAATAGTTTTTTTAATAATTTGATAAGCAGCCACTACCTTTTCATCAGGTATTGCATCAGCTAATTCTTTTACAGCATATGCTAACTCTTCTGGGTTGACTGGTTCCCATTTACTGTCGTCTATTGGCAATTTTTTTCTTGATATCAAAGGAACATGCGGAGTCGGGTCAATTGGCATTTGTACCAAATCTCTTTCATCACCTAATGTTCCTGCAACTTTATCGTCAGTAACATTATTTCTTCTATTAGGTACACTATCTTCGAACAACCAATTTTCAATGGCTTTATCTAGTTTGCTTTTTTTTATTTTCATCAATTAGCTCCAATGAGATAGGCTAACGTACCAAAAACAACGGCAGTTGTGCCAGCACCTAATGAAAACCAAAATTTAGGCTTAGGTGGTGTTTTTACATCATTAAGAATCTCTATATCCTTATTAAGTTTTTGTATTTTGGCATCTTTTTGTTTAATGACCATATTATAATCATTTTTTAAATTCTGTAACTCTTTATTATGCTCTATTTGCAGTTTTTTAATCTCATACTCAGTATTTAATTTACATTTTTCCAAGCCAACGTCAATAGTTTCACTTAGCAGCTCGCTAGCAGCATCATTGAATAAACGACCAGAAAATGGTGCTGGTTCACCAGTCTCAATGTATGTGTATTCTGGTGTTTGCGCAAAAACTAACTTAGTTAACAATATAATCATTTCTTTTTAATACCCAACTCTGCGAAAACATCATCTGAATCTTTTTTCTTTTCTTCAATACGTGCTTCCTCAGATTTTTTCCATTCTTCTAACTCAATAACCTGTCTTTTATTATCAGCTTCAATAATTTTTTTATTTTTTAAGTGATCTTTCTGAATTTTCATCAACTTCTGCTTTTCATTTTCGCTGTTTTCTAACATGTCTTCTAAATCATCAGAATTTATGCCAGTTTGTTTTTTACCTAACGTGTAAGCAGCTAAAACTAGTATAGCACCAACAAGCCACTGCCAATATTCTTTAATTTTTAACAACATTAAGCACCACGCCAAACTTTAGCAAAATCGATAGCAGTTTGACCACCAATATATGTCATTGCAATCATACCCCACGTGTCTGAATCTAAACCATACCACATTAAAGCTGTTGCAACAGTAAAAACTAATAATTTTCTTGATATAATTTTCTCTTGAACAGTGTCTAACATACCTTTTTTCTTATTATTTAAGTATAAGGCCTTTTTTTGTTCCGCAGAAAGCTCAACGTTTAATGCTGATTTGATAGCATCTTTTACTTCTTCTTTAGTAGCCACATGATTTCTCCCATTAGTGTCCTTTATCAGATGTTTTATAGAAATAAATATTCTTTTTTCGGGAAATTCCAGTAGCTATTTTTAAATCGTCTAATTCATAGCCTAAATCTTGTATATATGTTAATAACATATTTTGTGTTTTAGCAATTTCTTTTGTTGACACCAACAAGCTAGACTGAGTCATTTTTATTTTTGACATGTCAGTAAGAGTTTTTTTCGAGAGTACTTCTTCTAAATCACTCTTTTTCGATTGCATCGTATATTGAATCAGCTTCGACGGAATATATTCTTTTTTCTTTTTCAATCCTTTTTTGCTTAAGTCGCTCAATAAGTTTAACCATGTAGGCATCGTCTTCAACAATCCTAATAGCGCACTCTTCAAAAAACTCTTGCATAGTAATTTCATCATCAAACAACCTCTTTTTAAATTCTTTGTGTATATCTTTGGTCATGTGAAAATGAATTGATTTCCTGTTAGTAAAATCATATCTTTTACTTTTGGACACTAAACACCCCCACCTCCGCCACCAACGGCGCCAACTGCAGTGTGTATCGGTTCTGGATCATCGTAATCATCAATTAAATCATCGAGACCTTCAACTCTAGCTAACAATTCTTCAAACTCTTGTACAGCCTGCTGTGCTTCTTTTTCATGAATATTGTTTAATAAAAACTGCTTAGATATGTTTAAAATCATACCCTGCCAATCAAACTGTGTTGTGTAATATTTTATTTTATGAGCTATCTCATTTGCATAAGTCTGCATATCAAAATTTGCTAAATCAACACGCGTTGGCTTTTCTTCTTCTTTGTCTTTCTTTTCGAACAATAATTCACTTAAACTATACCTATGTAATGATTCTGTTTTTACATAAGTTTCCCCGGGTTTACCCCTGTGATATCTTTCACCTACCTCCCGAGATTTTACAGCTTTATGAAATGAACCTTGTATATTGGTGTATATTACATCACCGACAACTGTTTCACCAAATCTTTGTTTATCACCAGGTGATAACTCAGGCTCTTTCTCTTCCGGTTCATCTGGTTTTTCTTCTCCACCCGATGCTGCATCTCCAGATTCTCCACCCTCAGCACCAGAATCATCACCTAATCCTCCATCATCTGGTTCATCACCAAAAAGACTATCAGCACCACTATCACTATCGCCACCTTCAGCACCTCCACCTCCTGCGTCATCTCCACCAGCGTCGCCGGCATCATCTTCAGGTTCTTCCCTTAGGAGACGTCTACCCTTTATTGGTTCAGATCTATGTATAATCCCTGCTAATTCCATAAGTCTTCTTTTCATCTTACCCAACCTTTGATATTTTGTCAGCTTTTTTAAACCGGTCTTCAATAGTATTCCAATTTAATTCTTTCATCATTGCAAAAACATATGTTTTTCTATCTTTTAAATAATCTCTATAGTAACTATGTTCCCAACAATCCATAACAATAACTGGTATTGAACCAAATGGTATATTCAAAGAATGCAAATCTACAACAACATTAATATATCTTTTAAGGAATGTGTTGTAAACTGTTACTGCCCAACCATTACGAGCAGACATAGCACATGCTACAAAATCTTTTTGCCAATCATCAAACGTACCAAAATCACGAGACAATCGCATATATGCCAAACTATCCATAGTGATTACAGATTGCATATCTGATATATTTTCAAAAAACATGCCATGCAAAAATGCAGCATTTAAATTGTATACTTCATCTATTTTTAATGATCTAAATTCACTGTGGTTTAAATTCGCATCATCTCTATCAGCAGCATCTAACTTAGCTGAAACAGCATTTAAATCTTCAACGTACTTAGCTAACAACTGGTTGTGGGCTTGTTTGTTTTTACCAGAAAGTAAATCTGTAGCTAAATCATATTTTTTTGCTTGCACAACATAAGCTTCATTTAAAGTAACGCTAGATTTAATATCAGCATGCTTCTTAATGTATTTACTTCTTTTTAAACTTTGTTCTACAGCTTTTTTAATTAAATCATCCATTTTACACCTATGCTAATTCGTATTCTTCTTCAAAAGTTTTCTTACTTACTGTTATTGTGTCATGTGACTTTTGCATTTTACTTTTTGCAAATCCGGCCTTTGTAGGATCAACTGGTCTATTTGCTATTCTGTCCATGTTCAAATCATTAATATCAAAACCTAAACCATCATCCTCGTGTAAACTATCAACAGAATCCCCAGGGTCAACTCTTGGTTCATCTGGGTGCCTTAAAACTACTTTGGTATTTTCGCCGGTGCCTTCAACACTGTCTACTGTATACACATACCCGCTTTTTTTATGTCTGACTTTTAAACCACGCGATAACAACACATTTCCACGCTTATCTGCAATATCCATTTCTGAAAGATTAGCTTCAATTAAACGATCCGCTAATCTTTGCTTATACTTTTGCTTTATTATACGTAAAAGCTTTCTTTCGTTTAATCTTTTCATATATCACCTATTTTAAACCAGCTAATTTTTGCCATCTTTCTATAAGCAAGTTACCATCATTTGTTTTCCATGCTTGTAGTCGCTTTTTCCTTTTTCTTTCTCTATCTTTTCTTCGACGTTCAGCTTGTTTAGCAAACTTCTTTTCTAAAGCACTATCTGCAGGGAATGGTGCATGCGGATATTTTCTCTTCTTGTTTTTAAAATATGCTGCTTCAGCACCGTCATCCCGTACATTACCACCTTTTTCTACAGCTGCCCCAACAGCATCAAAACCTTTTGACATTTCATCACTAAAATCTTTTATCATATCAGCCCTTTCATCAGCTGGTACATCAAAACCTTTTCTTTTAAAAGTCTTTCTTATTCTATTGTATTTATCTAAAGCTTTTGTGTTTGTAGCCGCATCAAGAGCACCTGCTATGTTACCTGTCGATCGAGCCTGTTCTACATCTGCAGTTACGTTACCCTCATTGTCTAAAATTTTACTAACACCCGATAGCGCTAAATATAAAGTATGAAGATTACCTAAATCACCTTCGTATTTCTTTTCAGATGATTTTGCAGCCATATATTTTGCATGTAGCTCATTAAGGTATGATGTCAAATTCATTACATCTTCTAGAAAATCATTTGGTGTTTCATCTATTTTCGCGAATATGCTATTTAACTGCCCAATACTGGTGCCGTTTTCTAAAAATTTAGTATATTCAGCGCTGCCTTCTAAATCTAATCTTGCAATTAACTTTTCATACATATCAGACATTTTCTTTTCTTCATTGTCATCAATTTTAAGCTCTGGATTATTCATTATTTTCTTTAAAATTTCATGCATTACATACATTTCACCATAAAGATAAGCAATGTCTTCATCAACATTTTTTTGTAAAGCTGCTACTTGTTGTTCTAAACCCTGAATTGTTCTTATCGCCATTTGAAGTTGACTCTCACTCAAATTACCTTTTTTAATTGCAGCATCTAATTTAGCTTTCAACTGTTGGATTGTTTCTGCTTGCACACCTATTTCTGCAGCAGCACTTTCAACAGCATTTTTCATTATTCTATCTAATTCTTCGTTTTCTTTCAAAGCATCTTCATATTTTTTCTTTAGCTCTTCAGATTCAACTTCAATTACTTTTTCCATTATATCTTTAGGAAATGTTGTCTCGTCAATATCACCAATAATATATGCATTGTTAATAGCAATAGCAGCTGCTCTTAACTGCTCATCATTTAAAAAAGGTACTTTTGCTTTTTTCGCAGCACGCTTCATTCTTTTCGCATATCTTTTATATGATATATCTTCTGATAACACAGCCAAAAGCGAGTATTTTCCAGTGCGTGAATAATGCGCTCGAAGATTTTGTTGTGACTCTGATTCATCATAAAAATCTTTGAAACTCTTTCTGCCTAATTTTGTTTTTGGGTTGTACAATGCTTGCATTAATTTTAAAGCGTCTTTTGGATTATATCCTTTCTTCTTTAAAAATCTTACTACTAAATCAAATGATGCTTTTAAGTTAGGGTCTTTTGTTGGATTTACCACCGGTGGCGTGTCAACAGGGGAAATTCTTTCTATATCCGGGTCGATTGGTTTACTAGCACCCTCTATAGGTTTGATCAAGTCGACTAATGACATAATCATATTTCTTCTATTTCTTTTAGTGCCTAATTTTCTAAACGCTACGATAGCTAATGCAGCTGCAGCTATTGCAGTACCACCAGTTGCAATTACAGTCATGCCACCAACACCCGAAACTGCGCCAGCTAATGATGTTCCCCCCATAGCACTGGCACCCATAGCATAAAATGTGTTGGCAACATAGTATCTTCCACCCATCATTACCAATTGCTTTACAAAAACCTTCGAAGCACCTAAATAAAACTCCGAACCTGGAAGAATACCATTAAATGTACCACTTCTGTGGAAAAAATCGCCTATTGCTTGAGTTGAATTAGCAGGATCCATCATAGCGTCGAAAGAAGCCTGGGAAACGTTTAGACTTGGCATACCTGCTTGTAGTTGAGCGTGTGTTAGAGTGGTTCCATCTCCAAAAGCCTGTATCAATACAGCTTTTGCATCTTTCAGAGTTGATGTATGATTTGCTACATCGAAAGTCGTGCCGTATGTGGGACCAATGTCATAAAGAACACCGGTAAAACAGTGTCCTGTTGTAGAAATAGGCAAACTTGCATCTGCTAAAAAAGAAGCTGTTTGCATTACATTGGTACCAGGTAAAGATGCTATCCAGTTTTGAACATTTGTGTCTGCAGCGAAATTACCTAAAACACTTCCACCAGCATATGCACCCATAGCCATGCCAATTGTACCTACTAATGCAAAAATCAAAGGTCCTAAAACACTTTCATTTTTTTTGATATCAGCCATGATTTTCTCATAAGCTTCATCTGTTAAAGATTTACCTTGCAAATCTTTTCTTTGTAACAATTTTTTATATTCCGGATTTGTCTTAATAGCTTGGTCAATAACTGCCGGCTTGATAATCTTTTGCGCTTTCTTATTTTTCATAAACTTTTTAAACAAAGCCGTGAATTTCTGACCCATGGATGCATTAGGTTTATTTAAGTCAGCTTTGGTGTTTGTCTTTGTCCCGGAAAGGACCTCACTAGTTTGATAAACTTTTTCTACTTCTTTACCATCTTTGTCTTTATATTTAACAATTAACTTATCCGGAAAATTCTCTTCTTTTTCAGCATATTTTCCACCATTTAAAGTTATATCTATTTTGTTAGCAAGTTGTTTACTTTTTTGCCGACTCTGCTTTTGTTTAGTCTTGAAGAAACGTTCAGAATCTTTAATTAATTTTGCTTGTTCTTCATCGATTTCTTCGCCACCTTCTTGATCTTCATTATCTTCATTTGCTTCAAGAAGCCTTTGCTTTAAATTGTACTTGTCGTTATAAAGCAAATCATCTCGACCAAACACGCCTTCTGATGTTTTTATAAGTCTACTGGCATAACTGTCTTTTACTTGCCCGGCATAATTCTTTAATATTCTCCTCAGCTGATCTAGCAATGCATTCGCAACATCAACGGGCATAGATTGTTTATTTACTAATTCTTGTAAATCTTCTCTAAAAGCAAATATTGCACCTAATATTCCACCAGCCTCAGTGTTATCACCTTCCAAATCGTCAATATGGGAATGGCCGAATAAAATTTTACAAAACTCTTCTGCGCTTGGATTATTTGGAAAATTGCTCTCCTCAGCTGCTTTGTGTATTTTAGCAACTAAATCCTTTGCAGCTGCCTTACCAGTTGCTTCAAAATCATCAACCAATCCAGCAAATTCCCCACGTATTGCATCAAGTTTTTCGTTGTCAACGCCGCCATGTACACCAAACTGAAAATTTGAAGACATGTCAGCAACTGCTGATCTAAATTTCGAGCCAACACCATAACCACCCCAAAAACCTTCTCCACGTTTATCTGATCTTTTACCAGCTGCCCAACCACGCTTAGCGCGTTTAATAAAATTGCTACCATCAAGTTGTTCTTTTGCAGCTTGTGCAATTAATTTATTATGAAGAGGTGATTTATCAGCTGAAACATCAAGTGCAGCATCTTGCGGCATTGATCCTGTTAACTTGCGCCAAAAGCTAGACAATTTTTTATATATATCTTCTTGTAAAATCAGCTGATTTGGCGGCACATTGTACATTTCAGACATTAACTTTAAACAAACTCTTTGTTTCTTAGTCAAATCATATGCATCATATATATAATTATATTCTGTTTTAGTCCTATCAACTGCTTCTACTAAAACTCTAATATTCTTTGTTCGAAAATTTTTATCATTATATTTTCTAGCTAATCGTTTTTTATAACTTTCAGTTAACATTACCGCCATTGTGCTCTCCAATAAAAAATATATTTTTTATATAAATATGTTATTTTTAATTAAAAACAGTTATTCCTCAGGGAATATTGCAAATTTATCTTTACCCGTTGCCTTAATTGCTTTATTCATATGTTTCCCTATAGTAGTTGCAACTTTTTTATCTGTTGCCGGTTTTGATTTGACACTTTGTAAGTACTGGAACATATGTTTCTTGTCAGATCCCGCGGGTGGTTGCATAAAGTTTTTTATAAACTCTCTGTGTTGTCCTCGTGTTAATTTGATAGCTGGTTTTGATTGAGTGTCTTCTACACCGCTATCTAGAGAAGAGACAAACTTTTTAACGTCGTCTTCCTTATATTCTGCACCTAAATCTTTCAACAGTTGATTTATAAATTTAATAAAGCTTTCAGATTTTTCATCAACTTCAAATAATAAGCTCAAATTCATCCTTGTAAAAGATTCTTTTTTCAATCCTAAGTATGACTTAATCTGATCTTTTTTATCTGCTAATACAACAAAAGCTTTTTTGATTTTTTCGTCATCTAAACCAATGCCTTTTGCAAAATTGTAAAACTTGTCAACAAATGATTCGCCAACTTCAGATTTTAAATCGGCAAATGATTCCCCTTCTTTTTCTTTCATTTCAGTTTCTGCAGCTTGCATATCATCGTGTAAATCTTCGGCTTTTGCTGTGGCATTATCTACGCTTTCCGCTGATCCTCTTAATTTCAAAGCCATGTTCTCAACAGTTATTGGAGATAACAAGAACGCAAACCCCATTTTGTCTGCATTAAATTTTTTCTTAAGATTGTCAATTGGACCTAATAATTTTTTACACTCTTCTTCTAAATCATTTAGCAGCTCAACAGCATCATCATTCTTCACATCAGATTTTATAAAGCCAAAAAAACTAGATTTTTCGTATTTTGCTAACTTAGACAATGCACCATTGTTAATAACATTGCCAATAGCAGCTGTAATATCTTGGTACATTTTGTTATAATTTTCAACTAACTTAGTAAGAATAGTTTTAGCATTTTCGTCTGCCATAATCTTTTGTTTGGCTGCATCATCTAACTTTATCATGTATACTAAATTAGCTTCGCCAACTTTCATATTGCCGGGTCCACTAGTTTCAAAATCTCTGTTTTTGTAAAAGTCTGAATTTTGATAATATCTACCTAGTCCTACCATGAATATGTTTAATAGTTGCAGAGCGTCTTTGACCTCAGCTAAGAACAATAATGCTATTTTTATTTTTGTTTGTTCTTCTTCTTTATTTAAATTTTCTAAAACACCCAGTATTTCACGCAAACGGCCGCTAAATAGAAACTCACGTAATGGTACTGGTGAATCTTTTTTTGCTTCATCTATTGCTTCTAAAACTGGTTCTATAGATGATTTTAAAGCGTCTATGATATTTTGTGTATCTTTCATGTCAATGTTTTTATAAACATCGTCAAGTAAACCTTCTGTCAGAATACTATCATTCAAAAGTAATATGGTTTCATCTAACAAAAAAGTTAATGACTCTAACGAGTCATTTATGTGATTTCTCATATTATTCTCCGAGTTTCTCACAAACAACATTCCCTATACTAAATATGTCATCCGTTTCATCCCCGAGTTTATTATAATCATTTATATAAATTACCTTTTTTATACCAGCATTTACTATTCGCTTAGCACACATAGGACAAGGTTTATAAGTAACCATTAATATCAACTTATCCCTACTTGCGAAAGGGTATGACAAATGAAGCAAAGCATTTTCTTCGCTATGTAAAAAACCACTTTTACCTGTCTCATTACTGTCACGTTTATTAGGCCCGCCTTTGTAATTGCCATTATAACCAATAGCTAATATTTCTCTAAAATCATCAGTGAAAATTACAGTCCCTACTTTAAATTTAGGGTCGTACGATAGTGACGCAACTGATTTACATATTTCACCGAATACATTTAATTTTTGTTTATATCTACTTATCATTGTTTCCTTTAAATATACAATCTGGGTGTTTAGTAAATGGCAGTGTAAAACCAGCTGCCTTCCTGTGACCGCCACCGTTAAACTGTTTTGCTATTTCACTTACGTCGACAGTATCATGAAAAGCCCGTAACGAACATCTATAATTTTTTTCATCGTGATCATAATACCATATCATAGCAAAGTCACAATCCTTAGCTAAATTAGCGCCTATTTCTGATATCCAGTGTGAACTGTTGACAACCATTACATCCATGTCTTTATATGATCTTCTAACAGCTTTGTCGCACACCTTTTTAATAACAGTCTTACTATAGGCTAAAATATACGAACCACGTTTAACAGCATCATCAAAAACACTGTCATCTTCAAATTTTTCATATTCATCAAAGTCCCATGGTACCATGTCAAATGCTGCTGAGAATTCTTTAGAATAAGGCAGCTCCCATTTCCAAAGATCTCTATCTTCTATGTACTGTATAAATTTAGGAGGTTCTTTCCCGGGATGAAAAAACTCCCAAGCCAACATGGCACCAGACTTATTTAAATCGAATATAGTGTTAGTTAAATCATGTAATTCAACCATGTTTGATTTGTGATGATCTATTACTATTAGTGACTCCGCTTGTTTCATTAATTTTTTAGTAACTTTGTTACTGAAAGAATAATCTAATATTGCTACTTTTTTACCAGTTACATCTGGTGGTGTTTCACCATGAACACAAGGTATGTATTCACAACGATTACCTAAAAGTTTCCAAGCTGAATATGCAGCTCCAAATCCATCATTGCAATTAGCATGATAGATTACACAATTTACAGATGTTGGTTCAACTAACATTTTATATATTCCTTATTCTTTATCGTATTTTATAGGCTCATCAAATCCCCGGCGAACACCAGAAACTACTTCAACTAACTGACTATCTTCAATTGCAACTATCTTATATGGCGTGTTCCTTTCAATACAAATACTTTCACCTTCACAAAGTTTAATTATTGTCTTATTTTCATTATTCTTAATTTCAGTAAATTCATCAGAGTTAGGGCTGTAAACTAGTACAGTCCCAGACAAACAGAACATAAGTTCATTTTTAATATCGTAATACTTAAATGATGTACTTTTGCCAGCACTTATGTTTAAAATTTTTCCTGTTGCTCCCCATGGGCTAGAAAAAGTTTTAATATTACCCCAGCTTTTTTGTACAACGTCATAATCAAATACTTTATTTTTCCACAACATTAATGCTCCTAATAACTCTTTCTAAACCATCTTCAAACTTAATCTCAGGTTTCCATAAACCCGTGTTTATTATTTTTGTAATATCTGCCAATGTGTATTTAACATCACCTGGTCTTTCAGGCGCATTTGTTACATTTGTAAAACCAGCATCATGGAATTTTGAAAGTATAAAATTGTTAGTATATTTTTTTCCAGTACCGACATTAAATACGCCGATCTTATTTGAAAAACCTAGGTTTAAATTAGCACGTGCAACATCACGTACATGTATCATATCTCGAGCTTGTTCTCCGTCACCATCAGATCGTAAAGGCATACCTATTTCACATCGATGTTTCCAAGCGGATACTGCCGTTGCGTAAGGTGAATCTCCCAATTGCGTTTCACCATATACATTAAAATATCTAAATGCAACATAATCCAAGTTATATAATTTTTTATACATGTCGAGATATACTTCTGCGGATAATTTAGCAGCTGCATAAGGACTAGCTGGGTGATATTGACTAACATTTTCAGGTAAACCATGTGCAGGTATAAATTGATTTCCGTATACAGCTGAAGTGGAAGAATGTACTAAACGAATATTGTTATCAGCACAAACTTTTGCTATGTCTATTACATTTACAAAATTTTCAACTGTTGACTCAACAGGGTTTTCAACTGTCCATTCTACGCGAGGCTTAGCTGCGAAATGAAAAACATGTGATATATCATTGTTAGCAATAAAATTTAAAGCAAGATCACTAGAACAATCACCTTGTATCGATACAATTTTTATATTATTTTCTTTTATGTCTTTCTGCAAGTCATAATGAGGCACCATGCCAAACAAAAGACATCTTACCTTTACTCCAAAATCACTTGGCTCATAGGTTGGATTTGATTCATCATCAATAATGAAAACAATTGTGTCATCATACTTAGCTAATACTTCTTTGACGAACTCCCCACCAATAAAGCCTAAACCACCAGTTACACATATTTTTCTCATTATTCTACTCCCGTTGAACCAAAACCACCAGCACCTCTTTCTGTTTGTTCAACAAACAAATCTTCTTCAGGCACAACTGAAACGGTAGAATAATTTACCGGTAATAACACAAACTGCACTATTTTTTCTCCCGGTTTTAACTCTGTGCTTTTTGTAGCCATTAAGTGTAAATGAATTTCACCTTGATAATCTTCATCGACTACACAAGCCCCAACCTGTAAACCTTTTTTCAATGCCACACCAGATTTATTAAAAGCTATAAGAGCATAACCAGCTGGAACATTAGCTTTAATGCCTGATGGTATACAGACACTCATACCAGGAGATAATCTCTTTAGATCAAAGTCATCTGGGATATAGAAGTCTAAACCAGCACTTTGATCAGTTCCTCTTGTCGGTGTTTTTACTTTACGTATTTTTGATATTTTCATTGTACTCATATTTTTAATCCTCGCTTAATAACCATTTTGTAAATTTATATTCTTCTTTAATTGATTTTATAAAATCTTCATCAGTACCTTTATGATTTTCTCTGTGGATATGCAAACCTCTAAGGTATCTAACTTCTGCACCAGAGCTTATTCTCGGTGTTTGTATTGTATTATATTCCCTATTCCTAATATTTTCAAGTATATTTTTAAACATTTTAAAGTGTCTAGCGTATATATGAAAACTGTCAGCTGAGTGGTGATAATCACCTAATAGAAGATCGGGGTATTTTAAATCTCTAAGGTGCACGTAAACCATTTCGTGTATAAAGGAAAAACATGGCGCATCATTAGTCATACCAAATATAGCATCTTGACTTCTCATTCTAACAGTCATGTTTAATCTATTGTTTCTAATTCTAAAGTTGATAGAATACGTACACGGATAATCTTTTGTCTCAGTTGCCAAATGAGCTTGAGATAAAATCATTATACTTGCTCTTCTAGAATTCTTATCTTTTCTTAATGTATCAATAACTTTGCCATATTGAAACTGGCTACCAAAAACATACTGTCCATAGTTTGAATTAATCGAACCATCTTCGTTAATTAAATCTTTCCACATTTTAGCATGATCACAAATACTAGTATCATATTTATCGCCTTTAAGATACCAAAGAAACTCTTTTTTAATATAGTTAAGTTTCATTTTTCTAGCTGGGTACGATACATATCTTTCATAAGGGGCTAAAGTATAGCTATAGTTTTCCATTTCCATAACTAACAAACCTCTTGTTTCTAAAGATTCACCCATTTCATTTAGATCAGTAAATATTTTATCAAAACTACTCATATTTCCTCCACTATATTCTACCAAGTATTTTCATTGTGTCTTCCCAATATTCAATATTTTGTGCAGTGCTAGCATATACTTTTATGTTGTAATTTTTATCTTTATATATTGGTGACAAAAAGAATGAGTTAATAGTAATAATGTCATACAACAGTTCATTCTTAATATCTGAAGCCCTGAATATTAATTTACAGCTGTCTTTTAAATAATGTATTGCGCTAAGACATGTTACATCTATAGGAGAATGAGTGCTTACATAATATTCTGACAGAGGTGATGCAAATCTAACAAATGCCCTTCTAGTATTTGGGTTTTTACTTAACATTGAATTAATAATTTTAATACTGGCATCATAGCTTAAGTTTTCATTATTTTTACTTACAGCATTCGTGTACACTGTAGAAGTTAATTGACCATTCATTTCGCTTAGACTTCTCAAAGACGGCCGGGAACCAAATTGTTCCCAGCCCTCAACTGCAGTATCAATATTTTTAAATTTTTGATATTTAAAATGCAAATAATCAAAATCAACGCCTTCTATATTTTGCAATTCTTGACAATCAGGCACTCCTGACAATTCTAAAAGATAATCGTCATTTTCATATTCAGGTTTTATAATTGTTTTAATTTTCATTATTCACCTTCCACGATAAACAGGAAAGGAAGTTTTACACCATTTGTTTTTGCTTTATCATATTCAAATCTAAAACTTTTAAAAACACTATCTAAATCAAAAACAATAGGAGTGCCATGTGAATTAAAACTAGTATTGATTGCAATAGGGTCAAGATCATGATCTTCTGAAAGAGAAGTTAATACATCAAATGTAAATTCATCGCTATTCTCAGTTACAAACTGTGGACGACCAGAATATGTATCTAGAGTTGGATGCTTGTGACATACACCACCAATCTTTACCAAGTCTAGATTGTCACTAGTGTAATAGTAAGTTAATATCATAAACTCATCTGATCCTAGTACTCTTTTAAAATTATCTGCTTTGAAATATTTGCTAGCATCTTTCATTCTCATTACCGGAGCCATAGGCATAACAGTATTTCTAGAATTCATTGTGTTTATAAATTCAACATTAGACTTGAGAGGTAAGGCAAAAGTAGTAGTACTACACAAGGCACGAGGACCAAATTCCATATTGCTTCTTACAACATTAACAATTTTATTATGTGACAGAAATGTAGTAAGCTGTTTTTTTGCTTCTTCAACATCTTTGAAATAATACACGTTGTTTTTTATTTCATCATCAATAAAATTGTAATAAGAATTTTGTGGTGGTCTTTTACCAATTTTTAAAGTGTTGTAATTAAGTGAACCACAGAATGCTTCATACATACCTAGTCCGCAACCTTGATCACCAGCAAGAGGCATAACAGAGAAGAGGCCTTTCACTTTATTCATGATTACATTGTTAAGTTTAACATTATAGAATATTCCACCAGCAAGAGCAACATTTTCAATATTGAAGTGATTACAAATTTTTAACAATACAGATTCAATAACTGTTTGAACGAAATGACCAATAACAACTCTCAGTTCATTTGTGTGCAATGCTGATTTACCACCGCCAACACAGCGATCCATCAAAGTGTTATATATATTAAACCAATACGTGTGCGTATATTTCAGACTTTCTTTATTGACAATATGTGGTTCATTTATTTTATGATGTATTAAGTTTTCATGCATAATCATATTGTGAAATTGCATCTCAGCAACATGATCAGCATACTTTTTTAATTCACTTAATTCTTCACTACTTAAAACTTTAGTTATAGATGATTCATAACCTAAAAATTTATATTCATCTTGGTTCATTTTCATACCAACATAATCAACTGCATATTGATACATTAAACCTAGACTTTCACAGTAACCTTTGTGTCTGAATATTAGTTTTGGTTGAGATATGTCATTTCTTTGCCATCCGTCACCTTTCTCTTTAATAATATCAGATTCATATATAGACACTACTTCATGATCATTGCCAAAACCATCTGCAACTATAGTGTGCATTTTATTGCCATGTGCTCTTTTATTATATTCGCTAGCATTTTTAATATAGTGATATCTAGCAAACCCAATAGCAGAAAAAGCATGCGCATCATGATGAGTAAAATCATCACTTAAGTGTACTGGTGTGAGGTCAAACTTTTTACACAAAGTATTAAAATGATCGGTGTCAAAATATTTACATTGTTTTTCGTAAAAGTCATAATCATTAAACCAGTGAGATACAAAAACTTTAGAACCGGGTTTTATATCAGTATGTTTCATTATCTCTTCAATTGCAAGTGCTGGATAAGCAGAAGATGATTTTACTTTATTTAACCTCTCTTCCTCATAACCTATTAATTTTTTTCCATCAAAGTATACTGCAGAGCTATTGTGTCCGAGTGTTAACATAAGTGCTGTTTTAGTAGTCATTTATTCTCCTATAATTTTATTGTGTAGTTTTAATATTTGTTTAATACCGTTTTCATCAGGTCTAACGATTATTTTAGGCATGTTAAGATTATTATACATGTCCCTATATAATTTTTTTATTTCTATATTTTGTTCTTTTGTTACAGTCTCTTCTCTATCAATCCAATCATTATCCAATTCACAAAGAACAAACATGTAATTTAAGTCAGTAAATCTTTTTTCTAAACGAGCTTTATGTTCATCGCTTATTCTACTACGATTAAAATATTTGCCATAAACCAACTCGCTAGTAAAACATCTATCTAATAACCATGGACAATTGCTTTCTGCTTCAATAAAATAATCTTCCCAAAAATCAAAATTTTCGGGTGGTTTATCGAAATGTCTGATTGGATATCCTAATAACTTGCTTAGCTTTGCAGCAAGGGTTGATTTACCTTGCTGCTCTGCGCCGTCAAGAATAATACCATAATTCATAAGTACCTCTTGTTAGTGTGTAATATTTTTATTATACTAAGTCTTTACAAAGTTTTCAAAACTTTTTGTTTAGTAGAATAACCAAAACTATTATGCGAGACTTCAGCACCACAAAAAGTATATGGTTCTATTGGGTCGCCATTCCAGCCCCACAAAAACATTCTATATTCAGAACCATCATTGCCAACGACTTGTAACGATAAATACTTCTTTTTGTTTTTTGTTAAACGTACAGTAGTTTTTAGTATAACAAACCAGCACAAACCTTTTGAATTGGGCTCCATTTCATTTATAGGTTTGATACCTCTAGTCTGTATCTTGTTTAGTATTTCATCTGAAATAATATCATTTACATTGAAAGCACCGATTAAATTCATCTTATTTGTGCAAAACTCAAGCTTTGTCCATTCAGGCGTACCATGTAACTCTTCTATTTTTTCATGAAATACTCTTTGACCATAATCAGGCTCTTTCTTAAGAGACTTTCGCAAATCATTCCAGTTGTTAATAATAACATCGTAAGCATGCTGGTAAGAACAAAATAGTTTACCTTCACCTATTTCATCAAAAGAATCAAAAGCTTTTATCTTCAACAAAGAATCTACAGCACGCTTATTAAACTTTTTGAGTTTCCACTTTCCATCTTCATCCCAAAACATATCTTTAAAAGATTTATATGGACGCATATCAATAATCTCATCGAGTGCAGTTTCACCAATACCTTTACAGCTGTAAAAACTAGGCATTAACTTTTTACCATCAACAATTGTCCAGTTCTTTTCAGCTAAGTTAATATCAATAGGTACTAATCCATAACCTAATGACTTAATTTCAGTAATAGCTTTTGCTTGTGCTTTTGGATCATTAGCTGTCGAATTAAGCACAGCTTTCACCCAGTGTTCTTGAAAGTGTGTTAATAAATAAGCACACTGGTAACTAATCATTGCGTATGCAACAGCATGTGATTTGTTAAAACCATAACCAGCAAAATAAAGAATATCTTCAAATAGTTTGTCTGCTACTTTCTCTGGCACACCGTTTTCAACGGCACCTTTAACAAAAGCAATTTTAACTTCAGGGTCTGGTCCACCCATTTCACCAATCTTTCTTTTCATCAATTTACGTCTAATCATATCACAGTCTTCTTTTGGAAAACCAGCGACAACATGACACAAATTCATAACCTGCTCTTGAAAGATAATACAGCCAGCAGTTTCCTCTAAACACTCTTTTATAAGAGGGTGCTTATAATCGATTATATCCGGATTGCTTTTTTGCTTATGATATAGTTTATCAACGTGTGCTTGAAGCGGACCGGGTCTATATATAGAGGTTAGAGTTGCTAAATCAACTATACTAGTTGGTTTACATTTCATAAATAGTCTTTGAGCACCAGCATTTACACACTGAAATGTCGAAACAAAGTTTCCATCATGATAAACATTCTTATACACTTCTTGATCATCATGATCAATGGTGTCGGGAGCTAAGTTTTTATTGTACCAATCTTGGATTTCTTTGAAAGATGGTTCAAACTTACCAGTCTTTTCACGTAATATCATTTTAATGCAATCTTGAATAATACGTAAAGTACCCAGCCCTAGTAAGTCAAACTTAATCCAACCAAATTTTTCTAACTGACTAGTCATGCCTTCGGTCCAAGGTGTTTGTGCTTCACCTTTAGCGCGAATAAGTGGCATTCTTTCAGCTATATTTTCAGATACAATTACACCGCCTGCATGACGTCCTAATGCTTTATTTTGTTTAAACAAAACATTGATAGGTTCTGCTATCATGGGGTATTTTTCTATAAAATCTCTAAACTTGTCAGAATGTTCTAGTGCATCTTTGTATTCTAATACAAATGTACCGCGATTAAAACCAGGTCCACGTATAGCAGATATAACATCATTTTCGACAGTCTTAAGCGCATTATTGGACTCTTCGAATGGAATGCCGTAGAACCTAGAGATATCTTTAACTAGTGTCTTTAATTTAAAAGTATTGTAGTTAGAAATAGGTATAACATTTTCAGCTGAAAACTCATCACGCAACATTTGAATTAAGCGGTCTCTATCACCAACATCAGTATCAATATCAGGGTATCCTTTTCTATGAATAGACAAAAACCTTTCAAAAAGCAAACCATATTCTATTGGATCCATATCAGTAATATTAAGCGTCCAAGCAACTAAAGAACCAGCACCAGAACCACGACCTGGGCCAACAAACATCTCACGTCTGGCAATGTCTAACATCTTTTTCATAGTTAAGAAATAAGCGGAAAAACCTTTTTCACGTATAACTGTTAATTCCATTTTCAATCGATCAATATATGCCTGATCAGTATGTTTGCCTCTAGCAACCAAACCTTTTTTGCATGCTTCTAACAAAGCTTTATCAGGTGACATATTTTCAGGAATTACATAGCTAGGCAATTTCATACTAGTATCGACAGACATATCATGATCAATGACATCATGAGCTATATCATATGTTCTTTCTATAGCATCACAGACTATCGTATCATTGTATATACCAGGATATTCTTGTGTAGTTTCAATATATGATTCCCAGACTTGCTTCGAGTTTTTAGGATATAACTCGCATTTCAAATCTTCTTTTGATGATGGCATATTCTCTGGATTAAAGTCTTTATAGTTAAGCCAGCCAAGTTTTTTATATAACTCGCGTTCTTTCCAGTGGTCAGGTCTACTATAATGACTGTCACAAGTAACGACTAATTGATTTTGTAAGTTGTGTTTTTCAGCGAATAAAAGCAAAGCTTTATTAACTAAATGTTGTGCAGATAACTTGTTAAATTGTAGTTCTAAAAATACATTTTCTAGACCAACAGCCCAACTAAGTTGATCAAGTACATTGCCCATATCATTAAGCACTCTTTCTTGCATACCAGGTCTATCTAATAAATCCGGATGAAGATGATCAAATTCTACTTGTTGCATATGTTTGAATATTTCATAAGCAAATGGTCCACCCAAACAAGCACTTGAAATAATTAAATCACCATCTTTACCAGCTTCTCTTAACATTTTGTAATCAATGCGTGGGAACCTGAAGAAACCTTCTAAGTAACCACGTGAAACTAAATGCATAACTTTTTGTATACCATTATTTGTTTTTGGTAATACAACTAAATGATGTCTACGCTTAACTGGGTCATAAAATTTACCAGACTTGGTTTCTTCTTCATTCTCAATAGTGAGTTGATTAGTATCATTAATAATTTCTATATCTTCTAATTCATCATCAGAATCAGTGCGATCAAATAGTGGCGTAATGATTTTTTCACGCTGCGCATTAAGTTTATTTATTGCTGCTTGATCACCTTGCTTAGCGGCTTTTTGAATTTGATGGTCTAAAGACCAAACATCTAAATCAGGATGTACATACATTTCACAACCAGGAATAAACTTAAAATTTGCACCAGCATCATTAAGTTTTTTAGTGTGCAGATATGCATGAGCAAATCCATTCATGTGACCATGGTCAGTTAAAGCAAAAGCATCAAGACCATTTTCACGACAAAAGTCTATGTGTTCATTTGGGTAATCTAATCCATCAAATGTAGAAAAGCCTGAATGTGAATGTAGTCCTACAAAACGGGTTGGTTTTTTAATCATTTATTCTCCTTATTATTAAAATATTTGTTGTACATTACTTTCGTAGTAGCGAAAGCCAAACTATATGTTATTACAAAATTACACATTAAAAATAACTTGACACCGCCAAGTATTTTACGTGTTTTACTTGTTTTTTTCATTATTTTCTCCATGAAAAATAAATTCATCATCTAAAATGATTTTTGGTACCCTTTTAGACGAATGTCTTTTTTTCCATTCTGATTGTAATTCTTTAAATACTAAATTAACGACAGGCGTTCTTCTAGCTAAACTTAAAGCCAAAATTCTATTTATTTCTACTATTAAATCAATATCATCCCAGTTAACGTACACTGAAGATAAAGATTGTTTTTTAAGATAATCTGACATGTTTGATCCTTTGTTTGTTGGTTAGTAATAGTAATATAACAAACATATATATTTTTTGCAAAATTTACAGAAAATTTATTGATTTTCTATTTCATCTAATATTTTTTGCAGCTGCTTCCTGTTAGGAATTGGTTTTATTTTTTTAAGTCTACAAAAATTCTCTAAAAACCTAATTCTTCCGCCTTGCTCATCCCATGAAATACCCCACTTCCATGACACAGAATTCTGTATAGATTGAATTGATTGATTATCTTCTGCATAAATTTTGTTTAATATTTCTAACTGTTTGTTTTGTGATAGTTTATCTGTAAAAGTATCTACTGTGCCACCAACCATGATCATATACTCATAATTTCCAGTATTATAATATCTTAAACATGACTTCCCAGCATGTAGCTTTTTTTCAAAATCTAATGTGTCTTTAATATTAAGCTTATCAGGATGACAGATTTTTAGTATTTTTTTATATAAATCTTTCGCCCAGGACGGCGGTGCATTGTTGTTAGTTTCTAAATCAACGAGGTTTTTCTCTTCTTTCTGCTCACTTTGATTTTCATGTTTTTCACTGTATGTGCTTTCTGCAGACTCTGGGTCTTTCTCTGCAATTAAATTAGTGTTGTCTGCATTTTCTACTTCCGCATTAGTTTGTGTAGATGCATTTGATTGAGCCTTAGTTGTACGTTTGCCTAATACAAGTGCTTTAAGTATATCATCAAGCTCTTTAGAGTATGCATCATTAATAGACTGCATATCTTCTGTCATTTTACGAAGACTGCTTACCATTAATGATGCATCTTTAATTCTTTTTTTATGTTTATTAGTTAATGCCAATATTATTCATCCGTAACAATTTCTTTTTCAAAATTCTTTTGTTCAATATCTTTTAACATGTCCTGAATACTTTTTTCAAATAATTCATTAGTTTCAGGTGAAGGGACCAAATAATCTTCATCATTTTTTACCAAAGACAAAAGTCTTAAATGATCGACTATATCAGTACCACTAAGTATTGCTACTTGAATAATTTTAGCTATATGTGCTATTGTTTCGTCAGACAGTTTTAGGCTCATTGTTATCTCCATTAGTTTGTACCTTAGGCGACCAATGCGTTGTTCTACCATCAGGTGTTTTTATTTTTTCTACTAAGTTTCCTTCAGGGTCACTTTTTTGATTATACACTAAAAAACGCCGGGAGTAATTACCTAAATTGCCATTAATGTCACTATAAGATTTAAAAGTTGCACCACCTTCTTCAAAACTGGTTCTTAAAACTTTTTTGACAGATCTGTTCAACACTGCTAATTCACCATCTTCTAAATCAGATATTTTAGCATTAGGGTTTATTTTTGACAACCATAGACTATCAGCTTTTACATAATTCCCTACGCCAGCAATAACATGTTGATCCATCAAAGCTTTGCAAATATTCCATTTATTTTTAGCTCTTAGTAGGGTAATAAAATTTTGGTCTGATATATCTTCCACTAACATATCTGGCCCTAATCCTTCTAGTTTATCAACTAAATAATCCTTACCAAAATCAAAACGAATTGTGCCAAAGTTTCTAGTGTCATTATAGTACACACGTGAATTATCACTAAAACAAAACTCAACACGAGAATGCTTTTGTTTTTCAATTGAAAAATTGCCAGTCATGCCCATAGTAAAACTAATGATTAACTGATCTTCTCTACCTAGTGCATAAATGTATTTTCCATGAACACCAGCACCAACCATTTGTATTGGCAATTTAGGTTTCAAGTCATGAAAACCTTTTGGTGCTTCTCTTGAATACTTGCCACTAAGGATATTAATATCAACTAGTGTCTTATATGATATTGCTTTTGCTAAACCTAAAGCAAACGTTCTACATTCTGGACCTTCCGGCATACATACTCCCTTTGTTAATTAGTTTGTATAGTACTATACCGTGTTAAAACATATTTTATAAATATTTTAATAGCGCAAAAACCATACCCATGAAAACTTGTACTGCAGCAAAAATCGTAGTTGCTTTAGTTGCAAACTTTTTTAGATCATCAACATCATTCTTCATTTCTTTCAACTGAGAAGGGCTAGCTATTTCGTCTACTCTTTCTTTCCACTGCAATAAACCACTTACCCTATCTTCTCTTTCTTTTAAAACTGCAATTTCGTTTTTTAAGTCATTAATCTGTTCATTTAAAGATTCAATTGATTTATTAAGTGTCTCTAACTCTTTTAGGACTAGTTTAGAATACTCAGCCCAGCCTTCATTGTTTGTCATTTTAATTCTCCGAATATTAAATACAAAAACTGAACTACCTTTTATATAAATATTATAGAAAAATCAAAATCGATTTTAATTACACAGATAGGAATTCTGCTTTAAGATCCTCATCTGAAAGATTATTTATCCATGCATTCACAGTTATTGGCCAATGTTTTTTTGCAATTTTTAAGCATGCTTTTGCCACTTGCTGTATTTCCCACTGAGCACCATCGTGAAGTCTTAAGGCACAAAACTTTAAAAGGTTATTTAAATTACAAGTCCCGTAGTATTCCGTATATAAACACTGAGGTAAAATCATCCTAGCTTGTTCTCTACAAACACCAACATCTATTAGATCATTAAACGTTTGCAAACAATCACTAATTCTGCACTCTAATAATTCAGATGCTTTTATCAAACTTAATGTTGGGTAAACCCGGGGATTGATTAATTCATCCGGATTAGAAGCTTGTCTATTACTTGTATGCTGTGTTCTAAATTTTTTAGGTTTGTAAAAATTTAAGTTAACATCTGTATAACGCCTGCTTATTTCATTGTAAGACCATGTTCTGTGTCTGTGATGTTGAGACCTGATAAATAAAGGTACGACAAACCTAAAAGTTATAACATTGTGCTCTAATGTGCTAGTGTGCTTATGTTTTATGAGATAATTAATTAATTTTTTATCTTTGTCATCAACATTATCTTTCTGTTTGCCAAAAGAAACACGAGCACTATTTACTACAGTGATGTCTTCGCCCATGTGTTGTACATATTCTACACTTCCAATTCCGTCATTATATATTTCTATTTTCATTTTACTTCTACCAATGTTATATAAAAAAGAGATACGGGTTTTTTTTGATGGTCTCCACCGGCTTTTGAAAGCAAGCATCTCGTCGTGCCCGTATCATGACCATATGTGACTGCAACTACAGTCTATTACTCTGCTTCTTCTGTCTCACCGCTTTCCGTCTCTTCAGTTTCTTCAGTTTCTTCTGCTTCTTCTGCTTCTTCAACAATCTCTACCTCTCCAGTTTCTTGTGCAATGGCAGTGTCTTCTTTATCATCGCCGCATGCAAATAAAAATAATACTGATAAAATCATATGTTCTCCATTTTGTTTGTGGTCTTCTCTCGACCGGTTATAATAATTTTTAATAATTTTTGATTAAGACCTCTGTTGCTTTCGCACCAAAGCCTTTGTTGTGTCTTCCTGCTGTGTATTTAACATTGTTAAATATTTTAAAATTCCAAGTATGATCAAATCTAGATGAAAACCAATTATCAACTTCTTTGTTACTCATAGAAACCAAGTTACCACTTTTTGAAACTAATTTACACGTATCAACCAATAATGCTTGTTTGTCATCGTTAAAGCTACTACCATATCTCTGCACAGTGTCTCTATAAGGTGGGTCACAATACAACCATGCGTTCTCATATGATAACATACATTTTTCAAAATCATCACAAGTAATTGTAAATGATCTTAAATAGTCAATATATTTTCTTAATCTACTTTCGCTAAAAGTCACAGAGTTTCCATTGCTTTTTTGAAGCCCCGAAGGAGTTGCATATCTGTCGCCTGATTCTTTCATTGTTTGCCATATGCCATTAAAGCCCGTTTGGATTAAATATAATAAGGTAGCATTTTCTTTTATTCTACCAAGTTTTGCATATTGTAAACGATACTCATCTCGTTTTTGATAGTACATTTTCTTTCTATCACTAACATTCAAAACAGAATATTGTGCGATTATTTTATTATATTCTTTTACAAAGTCTTCTGTATCACTGATCATTGTTTTATACATTTCGACTATATATCTATTATTATCATTTAAGACTATAGGTAAATTTGGATACCGGTCACGAACCCACATAGAAACACAACCAGTGCCACCAAAAACATCTACAAATAAATCATGTGAAGTGCTAGCCGGAAAAAAACCAGCACTTACATACTTTTCATACATTCTGTTTTTTGCACCTGCCCACTTAAATGGTGGTTTAAAATTATTTTTCATTGTTTCTTCCCGAGCATTCAATTGTACCACTACAGCTGTTTTCTATTATAGCAATAGATACAACATAAGGATTGGCATTACTGGCGGGTCTTCTGTCTTCTAAGTAACCTTTATAACCATTGCGCACAAAATCATTCGAAACCCTAATTGATGCGCCTCTATCAGCAATACCGTAAGTGAAAACATCAATATGCTGTGTTTCATGCCTACCAGTCAATCTCATACTGTTGCCTTCGCCATAATCTTTAATATTAGCATGATGCTTTTCTTTAAAAATACTCATTAAATCTTTAAGATAAGTTTCTCCGCCAGTTTCTCGCATGTACTCGTTTGAAAAATTAGTATGCATACCACTCCCATTCCAGTCACCGTCGATTGGCTTTGGATCAAAGTTAATATCATATCCATAATCTTCTGCTAATAGTTTTAAAACATACCTAGAAATTATTACATCATCAGCCGCTTTCAAAGGTGACTTACCAAATATTTGATATTCCCATTGACCAATAGCAACTTCCGCATTTGTGCCAGTAATATCCATCCCCATGTCAATACAAGCTGACATGTGTTGGAGAGTTAATTTACGACCAACAGCTTGATTTGTTCCTACACCACAATAATATTGGCCTTGAGGTCCAGGAGTTCCCATTTCCGGAAAGCCAAGCGGTCTTCTATTCTTTGTAATAAAATATTCTTGCTCAAAACCTAACCAGAAATGATCATGCAAATATTTTTTATGTAATTTTTCTAACAAATGTCTTTTATTAGTAACGTGTGGTATACCATTTGCATTGTAAACTTCGCAAAGTACAACAAAGTGGTTTTTTATTGAATATGGCCACCTATAAACTCTTACAGGTTTCAACAAACATTCAGAGTTATCCCCCTCTGCTTGTTTTGTAGAAGAGCCATCAAAATTCCAATCAGGTATTTTTGATATTTCAGGCATGTTATCACCAAAACTAAAATCTATATCAGCAGTATTGACAACCTTTATTTTTGATCTTAGATTCTGTGTTTTATATCCATCTAGCCAAACATATTCTAAAATAGTTTTCATTATATCTCCAAATTAGTAATCTTATAGTAATAAGATTATACCAATTTAGAAACAATGTACGTTATTTATTTTTAATATCTTCTATCATTGACCAAATATCGAGACCGGCACAGTCAATCTTTCGCGAAGTTATGTGATAGTGAGAACAAAAGCCTTTAAACTTACCTTTTTGTAAATCTTTGTCGACAGTGTCTTTGCTATTTGGTGCAACTAAAGGTATGCCCACAGCATTATGTATAGCTGACCACAGTGCTTTTGCAGCTTCCAGTTGCACATCATAAAAACCTGTAAAGGGCTTCATGCCTTTCCCATGTACTGTAGCATTGTCAATTATAGGTCTTTTTCCAAAACCATTTTTCTCATACCATCCTTGATATTTAGGATAATATGCGTTGCTTATTTCAACACCAATAGATGCTGCATTTGAAGTACTTGAACCAGCATGAAAACATATATCATTACAATCTGCTAACTGATGAATACAACCATCATTGTCAATACAGAAATGTACTGATATATTGCGCTTGTTTAAAACTCTTACACAACTTTCACTATTTAAACAAACATCCCAATGATTTACAAAATATTTAATATTTCTTTTCTTAGACTGCCTTCTCATAGCACCAGTTAATTTTAAACAATTATCATCATTATATGTGCTAACTTTATCCCATTCTATAGGAAACGGTTGTCCCATATAATATATAAACTTTGAACCACTTTTTACTTTTTGAAAAACATGATCACGCAACATGTCTTGATCTGCTTGTATTCTTCTATAAGTCCCGGGGCCACACATTCCATCGGCCGTCATGCCATGAGCTCTTTGATATGCTCTAATAGCATTAATTAATTTGTTATCAAACTGGTCATGACCCGGTATAAACCATTGTGGTTTCCACCCTAATTTTGAAGCGGACGCCTCATTGTAAAAAACTTTATCCATCATTTTACTCCAACAGTAGATTTAACTCTTTGCTGTAACTTGTATACATATGATTCATACTCATTGGCTAAAGACATAATTAAATCGTCAGTGCCAAGAGTTAAATCACCACTTGCCTTAAGCGTATTATAAGTTGCAGTTAAATATTTTATATAATCTTTCATAATCGCAAGTGCATGTGCAGCTATATAAGTAGCATCTTTATTACAAGGTGATGGATAGTTATTTACGTGTTTCATACAACATTTACAGAGATGCAATGGACATGATACAGATTCATCATCACATATGCCAATAGATTTTTCTACAATGACGTCAAAGTCAGCAAAAAACTTTTGATATATGTCTCCATATAATAAATCATGATCTCCAGCAAACCCTGTGCCTTTAGTACAATGGTGAGCTGATTGAAACCACATCTGTACACATTTGTGCATTCCAATCCAATCCATTAGCATCTCTTTCATAAATGTCTCCTAACCAACAAAATTAATTTCACACTTACTAATTATGTGGAACTTCGGCATTTTTATGTGATCTGTCAAACCTATTGCAATTGCTTCTTCCGGGGTGACAAACCAATCTGCCCGTCCTCTATTAAATACTTCTTTGTTGAAATAACCGGGATCTTTTCCGCAATTTGTATCTAAAATTTTGTAAATCTTTTCGTTTAATCTTTTTGTTTCATCAGCACTTGCTTGTAACTCTGCATTTTTACCATACTGCATAGAAGAAACATCATGTATCATTAATGTTGCATCTTCAGTTACATATCTATAACCTTTTGTGCCGCAAGAAGCTAATAACACACCACAGCTCATTGCTTTTCCTTCAACTATAGTAGCTATTGGCAAAGTTGAAGCTTTTATTGAAGCAATCATTGACATCAAACTATAAACTTGACCGCCGTAACTGTCAATAACAATAGGAATAACGTCTTGCCCAGTGTTGTGTGCTAACCCAATTTGCTTAGAAAAATCAGATGCTGATTGTTCATTAAATTCATTAACGCGAATAATAACAGGGTTGTGTCTTAGTTGTAATTCGAGAATATTCGAACCATGTTCTGTTGTCCAATGCATATTTTGTCCTTTTGTTAAATTAAAAATGGGTACAAATTAATTGTACCCAAATAAGTAAAATGTCTAAATAATATATTAAATTATCCGCATGCGCCAAATCCACAAGAAGTACAAGTTTGACAGCCTTCTTGATAAACTAAAGTGCCTTCTGCTCCACAGTTTTCGCAAATAGAAACACTTGCCTTAGTACCATCAACTATATAATTTTTAAGTACACGAGCAATAACTTTTGAAAAAGAAAATAAGTCAGCTTCTTTATCTTTTTGCATTTGTTCTACTAAAAACTGTACAGGGACACCATGGCGCAATGAAGTAGAAATTACACGTGTATAACCGGCATGATTAGGATTATCAAATACTGAAACAACATCTTTTATTACCAACTCTTCATCACCTTCACCAATTAGCAAATCATATTTACTATTTTGAGTTTTGAAAGATCTCTTTACTAGCGTTGCTTTTTTATGTTTTCTAGGTATTTCTATTAAATCAGCTTTCCCGCCTATTACTTCGTAAGGCTTGTTATCCATTAGTCCTACTAAAACAACCCACTTTTCACCTTTAACACTAGTATGCACAATATTGCATTCCAAAGTCTCAGGTCTCTTAGGTGCATGTCTTTCAACGATACTAGTTGTTCTATCTTCTTTTTTATCATCAGCAGAAACAAGAACACCACTTCTAGAACCGTCTCTATAAACTGTTATTCCTTTACATCCTAATTCCCAACCCATCATGTAGATATCTTTAACAGTTTTAACATCAATATCTGCCGGTAAATTTGTTGTATTTGATATTGCATGGCAAATCCACTTTTGAGCTGCAGCTTGCAATTTAACTTTTGCTCGCCAATCAATTTCGTTTGCTGTTGCACCTGCATAAGGACTGTGAGAAACTGCTATAGATAAATCATCTGCGTGCCAATCACACTCAGGATCAGTAGAATCCATCCAATCTTTGAACTTGTGATGGTATACATAATACTCTTGCCACTTATCACCTAAGTCATCAACAAAATCTACTTTAGCATCTTTGTCTTGTGGATTAATCTTTCTTCTTCTTTTATAATACAACATGAATGCAGGCTCAATACCAGAAGAAGTTTGTGTTAAACAAGATACTGATCCAGCTGGGGCTGTAGTTGTATTTGCAATATTTCTACGACCATATTCATTATAAGTCTCAATGTCTTCATCTTCTAAATGTTCGAAAATTCTATCTAAAAATGGATGACTTATTTCCTTTTCAATGTCAAATATAGGGAATGCACCACGTTCTTTAGCTAACTTTATAGATTCCTTGTAAGAATATATTGCTAAATTTTTATAAATGTTCTCAACAAAATCAACTGACTTTTCACCATATTGAAGACCTACCATAGCTATGGCGTCACCTAAACCAGTAATACCTAAACCTGTGCGTCTACCATTAATGGCAGCTTGTCTTATATTGTGCCACAGTGATCTTTCATAATATTTCACTTCATCTGGCTCTTCATCTCTGTCTATTTTGGCAAGAATTTTATCAATTTGTTCTATTTCTAAGTCAATCATATTGTCCATTAATCTCTGTGCCTTTCTAACAACAGTGCCATATTTTTCAAAATCAAAAGTGGCCTCCGTTGACCAAGCATTATCGACAAAATTAGTAAGATTAACAAGCATAAGTCTACAGCTATCGTATGGAGACAAAATAATTTCACCGCATGGATTAGTACTAGTTGAAGCAAAACCATCTGTAGAGTATATGTCTGAAGGCGTCATTCTTGTAGCAGTATCCCAAAACAATACTCCGGGCTCTGCAGAAGCATGTGCACAAGTTATCAACTCATTCCAAACTTCCATCGCGTAGACATCAGTATTCACAATTTCTGGTTCAATAGCATCTATCGGCCACCTCTGTTCATATCGCTGACCAAGTTTAACTGCTTCCATAAATTCGTCTGTAACCCTGACAGAGATGTTTGCACCAGTTACCTTTTTTAAATCTTGCTTTATTTTAATAAAATCTAAAACTTGTGGATGGTGAACTGAAATAGATAACATTAGTGCGCCTCTTCTTCCGCCTTGTGCAACTTCACGGCAAGAATTAGAAAATCTTTCCATAAATAACTCTATACCATCTGTACTTCTTGCAGCATTTTCACACGACAATCCACGTGGTCTTATATTCGATATGTCAAAACCAACACCACCACGTCTTTTCATAATCTGGACTTGTTCTTGATCTGATTTTAAAATACCAGCATATGAATCATGTGGCGACTCAACAACAAAACAATTAGATATTGATTGTATTTGAAACTGATTGCCAATACCACTCATTGGTGACCCTTGTGGCACAATGTATTTAAAATCTTTTAGATAACCATATATTTCATCTTCACTCATTGCATTAGGGTATTTTTCTTCTACCCGCGCAAATTCCTTAGCTAAACGCTTATGCATATCATCGGGTGTTAATTCAAAATAATTGTCTTCTAAATCTCGAAGAGCATATTTTGTTACAAACACATTAGCTGCAAGATCATCTCCTTTGAAATACTCCAGTGTTTTTTCTAAAACTTGTTCTTTATTGTACATACTAAAACTCCTTCTCTTTTTGAATTTCTTTCCACACTTCCTTTAACTGTTTTTTAGGGTTTAAGGCTAGTATTTCATCTTCACTAAGTGTTCGGAACTTAGATTTAGATGTATCAATATTGATATGCATTTGTATACCATCCATACCCGCTCTATTTTTTGCAACGAAAAGTCTAGCAGTCCCCAGTGCCTTTTCTTCAGGTTTTCTACTTAGACCTAAAACGACATCAGATACTTGCGCTTTTCCATAAGATTCCCCCATGTTTTCTAAGCCAACTAAATCAGCATTAGCACCATTCTTGTTGGATTGACTTGCAGTCCAAACAGGTACATTAAAATCAGCTGCTAGTTGTCTTAGCTCTTCATAAATTAACATTAATTCATGTCTTAATGCGTCGTATTCTTTAGTAGAACGCATTACGTCTGCATAATCAACAATAACCAATGATGGTATTTTTCCTCTTAATTTTAGTTTGTCCAGGTGATTGCGTAAAGTATTAACACTCGCTGTCCTGGTTGGATAATATTTTATTGTCAAACTACCAAAATCTTCATTGTCCTTATATAATTCTCTAACTTTGTCTTGATTTTCTTTTAACTTTAAGTCTGATACACTAATATTACAAAGGTTTGCATCATATCTTTTACCAGTTAAATGTTCACTTAATTCAAAACTATAATGTACAACGTGTTTGCCTCTTTTTACTGCTTCGGCGCCCATTGCTACTAACCAATGTGATTTACCAACACCAGTCGGTGCTACAATTACGCCTAACTCACCTCTGCCTAAACCACCATCTAAAACTTCAGGTTTATCGAGTTGTTCTAGTCCTGTCGGTGAAGTTATACGCTGTATTTCTTGAAACCTTGATTCCATATCTTCGAAAAAATCGTGACCAATTGTCGATGGCATACCAACTGAAACAGCTTTTCTCATAAGGTCAACAACAGATTCAAACTTTTCGCCTTGCACTAATTCAACAGCACTAGTCAAAGCAGCTTTAAATGCTTGTCTTTTGCAAAAATCTAAACTTTTGTCTTTTACGTATGGCAAATCTTCAGGATTAGGATTTAATCGCATTCTTTTTATAAATTGAATGATTTGATCTCTTAACAATGTGTCACTGTTATCAGTTGTTAAATCTTCTCTTACCATATCTAACAATATTTGCATTGTAGGAAAACATCTATACTTGTCAAAATAAGAAAAGTACTTTTCACACAAATATTGCAAATATTTCAAGTCAAAAAAATCTGGCTTCATTACTTCATGCATTTGCTGTGCCCAATTTTTATCAATAGCCAAACCTTGAAAAATCTTTTCTTGAAAACTCTTTCCATAATGTTTAAATGAAGTGTTTTCGTCACCAATAATGGGTTTTAATACAGCTGCTTGTTGCAGCGCTGCTGATTTGCTCATAAAAGCTCCTTATAATCGTTTGTTAGTTATTTTATAGATGCGTTGAGATTATAATATATACGGTCTATGTTAATTTTATTAGGAAAAGTTACGCCTTCAGTAATTAAATCTCTCATCATTGAGATTTTATCATTTTTGTGTTCAGCATTCTCGTATGAATACTTTAACTGATCTATGTGTGTGGCACTTAAATTACTGACGTCTAAATACATAATTTTCCAATTCCTCTTCGGCACATCCCTGTTTTCAAGTATATCTCGATATAACTTAATTTTTGGGAATTGCTCTGCTTTAACTTCACACAATTTAATTATATCATCAACACTTAAGAACCGATTTTCTTTCAATTCAGGTATTCTCTTTACCAGCGTTTTGAAACCGCAACCTTTTATGCCTGGTATCGCATCAGACTTATCGCCAATAAATGCCCGAGCTGTAATAAAATTCTCAAAATATATGTCAAACTTACTTTCTACATCATAGTGCGTAACCATTTTTTTACCGGCCGGACTATATTGTGTGACATTTTTACCTAAAAGCTGATACATATCTTGGTCAGATGATGCAATAACAATTTGATCATCTTTATCGTATGCATATCTAGCTAAATAACCTATTATATCATCTGCTTCGCATTCTGATACATACATTTGTTTTACTGGCATATGTTTTAACAATCTAGTGCATAATGCTACTTGGTAATTAAAATTTTCTCTAGTGTCAGGAATGTCTTCATATATATCGCTTCTATTTAATTTTATTGGTTTTCTACCAGTTTTATATTCGGGCAATATTTTTCTTCTTCTGGCAGATCCACCACCTTCCCAGCATATTACTATTTCATTAGGACTAAATTTACTAGCTAACACACCAAGAGATTTTAAAAATCCCAAAGTACCGCCAATATGTTGGCCATTTTCACTCATAGATGGGTTAACTGCGTAAGAACGTGCAAATATGTTATATGCATCAACTAATAATATTTTTTTCATTAAATCTCCAAATCATCGGTTAGGGTTTGACTAAGTTGTTTCATTTCTTCATAACTTTCAGCATCGATGTCCATATTGTCAACAAGGCCTAACTTAGCTTTCATTGCACTGTTAACAATAGCATCAATATAATCTTTGTACTCTTCATCATTTATAACATTGATAAAATCAGCTTTATAAAATTTCTTTTCTGTTAAAACTTCACCGGTTGATTTGTCAACTACAGTTAAAGATTTCCATGCACCAGTACCTGATAATGACAATAATTTATCATCATAATCAACATCACCATCTTTACAGTGTATTCTTAAAACATCAAACAGCTCTTCATGCTCAAATATACCTTTTCCAAAATGTATTTGAAAGTTGCAACTTCTAAATGGTGGTGCTATTTTGTTTTTAATTGTTTTAGCCGAGACATTAATGCCCATAACATTCCCGGCTTTGTCTTTGATTTGTTGTCCCGCTCCCAATTTGATTCGTACAGATGAGTGAAAAGGGATTGCCTTACCTCCGGGTGTAGTAGTAGGATCGCCATACATAACTCCAATTTTTTCTCTAATTTGATTTAAACATAAAAATAGTACTTTTTGATTTGCGATTACGCCAGTAATCTTTCTCATCCCTTTAGATATGGCACGAGCATTCAAACCGATGCTTTCTTTATCATAATCACCTAATAATTCTGCTTTTGGTGAAGTAGCTGCAACGGAGTCCCAAATAATAGTAACTGGCACGTCTTTATTCATTGCTTTTGCTTTTAAAATAGTCGACTCTGCAATGGATAGTACTTCTTCTGTACAATGCGTGTCTACATAAACAAATCTCGTCTTTATGTCTACGCCAAGTAGACCTAGATTTTCAACAGATGTTGCATTTTCAGTATCGATATATACAACGACTCCACCTTTCTCTTGTGTGCTTCTTGCTATCTGTATAGCAATATGACTTTTACCAATACTAGGTGGGCCAAATATTTCTACTATTCTACCTACGGGAAGACCACCATTGGGTTTTCCAGATATCATATAATCTAACTGTTTTGAACCCGTAGATATCCAATCACTTACGTGTGTTGGAGATTGGTCAACAGATAAATTGTATGCTACACGCGTGCCATGTTCTTTGTTCAACGACTTAATTAAGTCAGATGTAAAATCGTTAGTCTTACCCATAAATACTCCTTTTTTAATAATATATTGTATTGTCTAAAACACAATTGTCTAAAAGATTTAATAAAAAAGAGGGAATATAAATTCCCTCTTAGTGCATTTACCAGAAATATATGCTATAGATTAAAAACCTAAATCAATATCCTTAAACGCTTTATCTAAATCAGATTCAGTATCACTGCTTGAACTACTGGTGCTTGTAGAAGTACTAGAACTTTCGAATTTTGTTGTTTCAGTTTCATCATCATCACCATTCAACCAAGCATTAATAATGTTACTTAACTCATCATAAGATTTTAATGAATAAATATCATCTAACTCAGGTATAGAATCAGACCACTCTTTTACTTGTGCTTTTGTACCCAAAGGAGTATTTTTAGGTCTCGCTCTGACTTCAGTAGTAGCCCATTGCTGCCCAGGGTTTTTAGAACAATAAACTTTAATATCATGACCATCTGAAATATCAGTGATATCACCGTAATCAGGATCAAGCATAATATTCAAAAGAGACTGATAAACCATTTTTCCAAATGACCAAAGTTTTACACCTTCATCTTCTTGTCCTCTTACAATAACAGCAGCAAAACTTCTCATTTTAGGGTAAAGTTTTTTAGCCATTTCATATGATTCTTTTGTTCCATCTGATTTCAACTTTTGAATAAGCTCATTAATTGGATCAGGTTTTCCAAATTGATAAGGTGCTAAAAGACCAGGGTTGTTACCAATATTATAGTAAAACCAACGTTCCTTAAAAGGAGTGCCATCATTGTCAGTAAATGCAATAATACGCACAACGTGTTCTTCACCTTCTTCAGGTCGCCACATTACGTTTCTTTTGCTAGAGTTTCCAGATAGTTGATTTAATTTTTTGCGAATAGCGTCCATATCTATCGACATAAATACACCTCCAAATGTGTAAATTTTTAAATGTTTTGTAACGTTATCAACACGATAACTTTATTATTATATTTACACCATTGGAGTTGTATAAAATATATTTAATATTTTCTTTCCGGGTCTGGATTAAATGCTGGGCCAACTACACCAGCTATTCCGCCAACAACACTTGCTTCATCAACATCCTCGTCATAAACATCATCATACGGATCTTTTTCATTTTCCCGGTCTTCTTTAACGTCTGGCTCTATTAACAAATCATCTTCATCACCCATCTCATGCACATCATCCGGATCATAAGCTTCAATTATAATTTTTCTAATATACTCACGTATTTTTTCAATCATGGTTTTCTCCAACTATCAAAATCTTACCGGTTGCGCAATGCCCCAGTTTTTTGCTCTGTTTGCAAAATAAATAATTAAATGTGTTTGACCGGGAATTGCTTCTATTCTCAAGTGTCTATCAAGAAAAGTCTTTTGACCTTTTATTTGATTTATTCTGTGCTTTGCTTTGATAGTATCTTTAATCCAAAAAGCAACGTTGCTAGGAGAATAACCAAAAGCGAATGTATTAACCTCAAAAAGCACACCCTTTTGTCCAGTGTTACTTTCAACTAATGTAGCTTTATCAATAACTTGTTGAATGTCTTGATGTTTTGCAAAACCTTCAACAAAAACATGTGAAAGTAAATCACCAAAATTATTTCCATTATATGTATAATCGATATTAAATTCACGCATTAATTTAGCCGGATTTGTTTCAGAAGCCAATCTATATTTCTTAGCTATTTCATCATACTTCTTACCAACTAGTGCACTTTCCGTTGAAGCAGCTAATTTTTTAATTGGGGTTGAATTATTTTTAGGCTTTGGTTTTGGCTTTGGTTTAGGCGTTGTTGTTTTACTACCCGAGCCACTTCCCCCGGTTGTTTCTGCTATTATGTAATCATATAAACTACTCATTTATATCTCCGTATATTCGACTGGTAAAAATATATCATCCGTAATTTTTAGACTTTTAGGTAAATCTACATCAGTACATTTAAATATTAACGCATCATGTATTATCCAGTATGGATCTAACTTATAATTATCTACTAACCAGTTAAAACCTAATAAAGATGCGTCAACTGCTGATGATTGTATGTATATAGCTAATAAGTTATTTTTATCTGTGTCACTTACATCAACTACACGACCAAAATAATTTTCTATTTTGTTACTCTTTATACTTTTGTGAAGTTGATCATTCCATTCATCAACAGCAAATAAATCATTGATTTCTTTTACTTTTGTACCGCCATACAAGCTAGTAATAATTTTTATCTTTAACTTTGATCTTTCTTCTTTTATACCTGTCTTTTCGCCGACCCAGCTGTATAAATCACCATCTATTTTTATACCTAATATTGCTAACAAAAGCCTAGGCTCCATACTGTTAAAATCTACCTGCATGCAATTAGCTAACATGTTTCTATAACTCTTTTTCAATGTTAAAACATTTGGTCCATCAACAACAGTCAACCTTCCAGTCTTCGTATTTAACCTAGAATAAACAGGCGTGTTTAAATGCTTATTAGTCATAACGAAACCCGGAAGATTAACGTTTGATGCATTTATTGCTGCGTATCTAATTCTATCCACCTTTGGTCTTTTTAGCCGATTTATAAACTTCTCTGTAGTTTCTAAAACAGGTAAATACTTGTGATCATTATATTTTTCTAAAAACTTGTCATACGTATCACAATATCTTTGACATGATTCTTTTATAATTGGTGCGGGAATACATCTAGCCAAGTTAGTTGTACTTATGTTTTTACACATTTTCATGTAACTATCTGGGAATAAAGAAGGTATGTTAAAATCAAATGTTTGCGCTATGTTTTTAAACTCTACAGAACTTGTGTACTCACTTTCTATATCATTTTTCCAAACAAACTTTTTCTTATTATAAGTAAGATGTTTTTCAGTGCCAAATATAGATCTATCAAAATATAACATAATCACCTCAGCAAATTATATACGTAAAAAAACAATTTACAAATAATCTTTTTATTCTAGAGACTCATTAGTTATATCTATTTCATTAATTAATTTCTGTGTTGATTTTAATATGCTTTCAAATTGACCTTCACGTTGCAAAGGAACTAGTTGAACATTAGTAGAAAAAGACCCGGGAGCTATTTTATGTGAAAAACCTTTAACTGCGTATACGTCATCTGCAGTCGTATTTGTTTGAAAATCAACAAAAAACTGTTGCCCAAATATGATAAATGGACAACCATAACATTCTAATTCTAAACTAGTTCTTAGCGTTTTTAAAGGCATACCATCATCAGAATCTGCATCTGGAGAATGCGCATTCTTTTGAAATTGTTTTTTCATGTGTATTGCCTGCAATGTTGGGTCAGTACTAGTTGAAAGATTTGCATTAATAATACCTGAAGCTTCGGTTCCATATTTTAAAGTAGGCATTGTATATGTAAAAAAAGATCTAATTTTGTTAGGACCACCATTTATATAAACAACTTCTTGATTTTTTTCAACATTCTGGCCAGCTTCATTTTTTTCTATTACTTTTATTTGTTTACTTTTAAAAAAATTATTAAATAAAGGATTTTGAAAAATATCATTGGCAGACTGAGCGTAAACTTTCCCATGGTCACCTCTTGCACTTGCTTGACTATTACCTCCTTTTTTAATATGGGTGTGCTCTTTATCAATTGCTTCCCGATTAAAGGTGCTGTAATTAGAATCTAATGCAGCTTGATAAACATCATAATAACTAGAATAACTAGTTGTAGATGCATCAAAAAAATGCATTCTGCATATGGATTTATTAGGGTCATTAATATGAGGCACAGTTTCTATAACCAGCTGTATACTTGGTTTTTTAAATTTCAATGCGGAACCTTTTCCACCATAAGCTTCTACTAATACGTTTTCTTTTTCAGCAAGAATATTTTTTTTCTTTGCATTTGATTTAACTTTTGATTGCCCATTTTCATCACGCTGATATATACTGCCAAAACCATATGCATCTGATGCTAAATTTGAAAAAAATATACTGTTCATAAAACCTATAAACTGGATTATAGACATTGTATAATTTTCTTTTATTCTTTCACTGAAATATTTTTTGAATTTGCTTATGTTGATAGGGAAACTACCTACATCATCATCTCTGCAATAACCAGAATATTCATTCATAGGATAAAAAACTAGTTGTACTTCATCAAAGTTTTTATTAGCTGCAATATTTTTTGCCATAAATATAGTAGCTAATTTTGCAAAACTTACGTGTGTTTTCTTTTTAGGTGCACCTTTGTACGTTTTATCTTTTAAAAAAGGATCATCGCCTTTTCTAATATCAGCCAGTAGTTTGTTCACTGTTGTTGTTAAATCTTTTTTTAACACGCTAGTATTATCTAATGCTTTATTTAATTTTGTGGTCATGTTTTTTAAAGTACTTTTCACATCAGTGTTTTGAAGATCTTTTAAATCATTAGAAAGCTTTACAATAATTTTTTTAACTTCCTCTATTTCTTTGTTATCTAATGTTAAAATATTATTTGTGCTATTTAACTTCCCCAATATCTGTGAATCTGCAATTTGAGAGTAGCTTGGTACTTTTACTAATTTCTTTTTAATTGCTTTTATTTCTTTAAGCAACACTGTTAGCTCATCCATTGTATGTTTAACACCGTCATCAGTAATTAACCCAAAAGCAATATCATCAATACCTTTAGAAAACATGGTTAATGTTATATCCATCTCTCCAGCTGGGGTAAAATTATAGGAAGTGCTAGAAACCCTGAATTTATTAACAACTCGACACGCATTTAATAACTTACCGTACGGTGTGTCTTTCCTAGGGTGAGACCACCCATATTCAATTAGTATTTCAACTTGGTTTAAAGTACCTGGGACAACTAACTCAGATATATCCGACAATCTAGATCTATCGTGTAATGTAAGTGATAATGTTGCAGATGTGCTGCTTAACATACCACTAGCAGGCACTACATTTACGTCAAAACTTTTAACTGTCATAAAAGGTCTTTTAGGATCTAAAATATTTCGTCTTTCACTACTTTTATCTAGGAAACTTGTGTCTCTAAATTTTTCGCCAACATAATTCATAGTTTGAGGAGCAGTGAACAATTCCATACCAGCGTAGGCAACATTAATTACTTCTTCACTTTTCAATTTGCCACCTAAGTCAGCTGAAGTAGTAAATCTTTTTGCTCTTTGCATGTCTAATGCGCTATCATTTCTTACGTCTTTAGATAAATATTTTATTAAACTTAAGCCATTTGGTGTTGATTGCCCGCGATCAGATTTTAAAATAGTATTTGCAGATGATATGATTTGCAAATCAAAAAATGGCACACATTTTGATATTTCTGTACTAGGTACAGCAGATAAAAAAACAGATGCAAACCCTGCACCGCGGTTTGCATAATTTAAAGTTGTACTATGAAACTGTACGACACCGAAAGAAGGATTTTGTTTCGTGGGACTGGAGGTTTGTTGGTTGTATTTTGATCCATCGCCAATAATTTTAGATATTTTACTAGTACTTAAAAAATTGTAATTCTCTTGCTCAGATTCATGTGTTATTGTAAAAAGCCTCTGTTCTTTATCATTAATCTTTTTTGTTAAATCAGATTCGCCTTCATCACCTGAAATAAAACTTTTAATATTTGCTTCAAATTCATTTAAAAAAGTGCCGCCATTTTGCATGTCTAAAATATATTTTACTAAATCATCTAATTTGATGTCATTTAGTAAAAAATTAATATTGTTTAAGTCTATATTTCCATTGACTTCAGCACCTATTAATTTTGCTATCAAATCATTTTCTGTTTTTACATTTAAAATTTGACTTAACTCTGTTAAAGCCTCTTTTATCATGTTTCTTTTTTCATGAAAATAATTTATCATACATACACCAATACATCTTGCAAGTTTGATGGGTATTCTATAATAGTATTAGGTGGTATCTGTAAAGACCACCCAATATTTGAACATATTGCAATTAGCCACCAATAGCTAGAATCTCCATATACCCTGCCAGCAATTACATCTAACCTATCGCCTTCTTTAGAAATATACCTAGTTGTTTGTATTGTGCCTTTTTTTACTAAATCTCTAACAACGCGTATTGTTTGATTGGTTGACAAAGCTTTTCCGCCTTTAATTAAGCTACTGTTTCTATATCTCATTTATAATTCCTTATATCGGTGAAGTTTTACTAATGGTTGATGAAATAGTTTCAGTGTCACTTTTATTTAATTCATCTAAAAGCTGATCAGAATCGTTTGTATCGTCAAAAGTATCCAACGCAGAATTCCTTACGCGTTCTGCAGAGTCAATTAAACTTTTGCCATAATCACTTGTTTCTGTAAATTCGCCATGCAAACTATTTGAAGAAGCCCCAACTTTATATATCGGCGCTCTGTTAACACCATTGTAATCAATACCAGGCGTAATGTCGTGAATAGGATTAAGCGATAAACTTACTTTACAGATTGTTGGAGCACGTTGCCCTGCTTCTAGATCCCAGGGCACAGTATTAATACCCCAGTCAAATGTTAACGATGTAATTACTCCAGCTAAACCTTCTGACATAGTGCTTTCGAAAGAGCGTACAATAGGGTTTTGATCATTAAATATTTTTTTGAAACCATCTAACTCTGCAGAAGAAATTGTTGTATTAACTTCCTGCGTGGTATTAACTGCTATTAATTCTTGTTCTTTCTTTGTCTTTGATATGTAATAGCCTATAGGTTTATCTCTCAGTTTTTTTGAAAGCTTGTCATAACCAGTACATAACATGCTAATATATTTAGGCGGGACAACACCAGCGACACCTAAACCGGCCTGTGGGTAATGCCATTGATGAGCGTAATCTTCATCTCCTAATATCTCAAATGTATACATTAAACCAATGCTGAAAGTGGGGTTTTCCTTTGTACTTTTATTCGCAAAAGACCATGTATCCCAATCAACTACTTTTGCTGCTACCAATTTCATCCGCGTACTTTTTCTAAGGTGTTTACCAAAGTGATCTGCCAGATATTGTGAACGCAGTGTATTTATATCTGGTTTCCAAGATCCAAAAGGCACTACTGGTTGATTTCCATATTCTGTTGTAAATGTATTAAAAACTGCAGGTTTAGACCAGATAAAGGTATCAACATCTGGCACTGGGTCAAAACCTAAACTATTAATTACTATATTGGCTTTTGGTAAAGAATCTAAATTTGTTTTATACCCAACTGCTTCGAAGTCTTCCATAGTTACTTCTTCACTGCCTTCATTAATATTTATGCTGCCGACATTTTGTATAAAATCGTATAATTCATTGTCTGATACAAACTCAGAATATTTTACTAGTTTTTCTTGATGAATTTTTGTTTGTTTTTCTTCACCGCGGGTAATTTCAAGTTTTGCTGCATCTTCTACACCATGTATTTTAGCCAAAGCTTTTCTACTATAATTATTTTTAATCAAGTCTCCTAATCTCACTCGGACTAATGGAGTAGCTGTTGGTATTTGACTAAAAGGCTGTGTAAATATTGTTCCACCTTCTTTACCATCTAAATTTTCTGTTAAAACTGTGGTCCCTTTTGACCATTGCGGATATACTAAAGTTGTTAGCTTATTTATTTTAGCATACATTTCATCCATGTCAGAAGAAGAATATGCAACAACCGTAAAATCAAATGACAAAGACCTTGTTGTGTCGCTATATACTTGCGTACCTTCTATTCGACCAAAACCTTTTTGACTATTATAATTTGCGGAGTAGCTATCACTCAAGCTGTTTAAAAATGCATGAAAACTTACTATTTCATTTGTTCTTGTATCATGAAAATAAAAAGGCATATATTCTGCTTCAAGTGCTTTTTCAATATTCTTAACTTCTTCGATGTCAATATAATGTTCGACAGTAACCCCACTATAACCTGTGCCTTGTTTATTTTTATTGTTTCCCATATAAACTGGCAATTCGCCGGAAACTGTTTGACCTTTCCTGGTCGTTAAACCGATCATTGCCATATTGTCCCTTTGAAACATATCAGCTCTAGGGTTATATAGTAACATCGATGGCAATAATGAATTAGACAAAACATTTTTCCCAGAATTGTCTCTAATATGAGAAACTCTAATAGATGGTAAAAAATTGTTGCCTTTTACATAATTTTCAGAAAATAAATTTTTACCATAAAAACCACCAGCCACTGCAATATCGCCCATGCTACTTATAATTCTTAAAAAACCTAAAATCTTACTATCTCTCAATTTTTTAAAATATGGCAATAGTTTTAAATTGAAGCCAGTATCTCTGGCCGTCTCTAAGTTTGATCTTAAAACACCTCTATAAACTGCAGCAAAAAAACCAGAGCTCCCTCCAAGATCTCTAACTGTAGCTATAAGAAATTTTATAAAGCCTACAATTACAGACTGTGTAAAAGCTGTTAAGGTTAAAGCAGCACCTTTAATTCTATTATTTTGCAATTTTGCATTTTTGATAACATAGTATGGTATTTTTATATTTAAATAATCTAACATAAAAGCAGGTAAACTGGCAACTATCTTTTTTAATAAATCGGCTATTTTTCCACCAAACCCGTTACCTTCTAAGTTATCTAATGATAAATCAATTTTTCCGCCAGTTAATTTACTTGCACCTTTGTCATATGAATTAATACCAGGTTCATAATAGTTTGATACGTATAAATCATCTGGGTTTATACCACCTAATTTTAACGTTAAATTTTTAGCTATTAATATACCTTCACATATCAAAGCAATTTTCAATGATTGTACAACACAACCTATTAAAGATATAATTGAAATTCTTAACATAGGACCAACTAGTGACTGATTAAAATCATTTTCAAATGGTTCAAAATAAGAATTTAAATTTCCAAAAGAGTCTTTTGTGTAACTGACAAAGTTAATATTTTCTTTTTCAAAATACGATGCTGCATCTTTTGGCTTTAAATTAGACAAATCAACTTTTGCAGTCGCTGCGGGTATGTTAGGCGCATCAGCACTAGTACCTAAAAAAAGATTTTTAATTGGTAACTTAAAATTATTTTTTATTGCTTCATCTTCAAAGTCTGCAATTATTTCACTGTTTGGATCCAGTTCATTTTTTATTACACGATCTCCAGTTGCGCCCAGCATTAAACTAGCTGCTATATTTAAACCACCAGTCATATTAACTAAACTTTCTTTGTCATCAAGATTGTCTAAATCAGAAAACCGGTTTTTAAACTGCCCGGGTGCATACCCGCTTAAATTATTTAAATTAGTTTGCCCACTACGGTTGTTACTAATTTGACTTAATAACGCATTATTGTTTTTACTTAAATCACCTTTATTGACATTATCATAAGCATTGCCTGTTGTTTCAGAAACATTTGAATACACCCCTTTTTGCAAACTGTTAAACCGGTTTTCAGGATGTTTTCCATACGTAGCAGTATTTGATAAATTTTCAAAATAACTTACAGCATCTGATTCTAATCTTTTCATTTCAGCAAGAAAAGTATCATTAACAGTATCCGGAGAAGGTGCCTCAAATTTATTTTCCGAAGCTTCAGGATAACCATTTTCAACATCTAAATCTTGACTAGATGCTTTATACGTATTTTTTTCTGACAACTCTTTTAAATACTGACCTATAGTTGCCTTGTGTATAGGTTTAACATCCGTGTCGTCAAACTTTGCTTTTTCTTCTGCTGTTTGATCGGGATGCATAAAGTGTCCGACATGTTTATTTCCCGTCATCTTCTTTCCCTTTTACTATTTCTTGAAATTTAACTTTACCAACTTCATTGATAAACTCGTTCAAGCTATTTTCATCAATGTTAGCTAAAACACCTTCTACTTCCTGCATTGCCTGTTCTGTCATTGAATTAATTGCGCTTTGCACTGAGTTTTTCTCTTCTTCTGGCAATTTTGCTATTAAATCTTTTAATATTTTTATTTCCATTAACATGTCTTTAATTTTATTACTCACATTTTACTCCATAAATTCTAGTTGCCCACGTGAATCACGCCATGCATCATTTGGTTTAAAATAAGGTTTCGAACCATCAGGTTCAGGACCCATTAATCCAACAGCAACATCTTTAGCATCCATTGTAACATTAAGTTTTAAGTTTAACTGTAGCGGTGCTGTTTCTAATTTCACAGTTTTTACACCATTAAAGGCCAACGCATTTCCGACTTGTTTTAATTTAGCAGCACCAGCATCTATCCCAGGCAATTTTTCTAGTAACGTTTCTATAGATTCAACTTCTTTTATTACACTTTGAATAGTTTTTATATCACCTGAAGCTTTTACCTTTTGCGCAAATTTTGTTACATCAGTTATGCTAGTTCTTATTGTATCTAAATTGCCACCTAAATCTTTTAAATTTTGAAGTTTTTCTTCTTGATTTAAACCATTAGCAACAATCATCATTTTGTGCACAGCTTCCATCATATTTGATAAAGCAGCCATGCTTTTGTCAGCATCTTTTGGAAATTTTAATCCAGCAACCATGTTTGCCATTTTTGTTATTAAGCCTGGTAACTCTTTTGACATACCATCAAACATACTTTTTAAAACACCACTTATTCCAGAAAACAGCTGTTTAATTTTTTGAGGATTTTCGAAAACTGAAGGGTCTAAATTGCCCAGCATCCCCAGTGGTTTGCTTACTGCGCCTGTAACACTAGCAACAGCTCCAATGATTTGTGCAATTGCGGGCATCGCCTTAGTTTGATTTTCATCTAATTTTATACTAAGCATATCTTTTAATTCAAATATTATACTTTTGACACCCGGTATTATGACTTTTAAAACTTTTGTCATTTTATCCATCATGTCTTTCATTATTTTAGGGTTGTCAAATATATATCCTTGACCAGCACTCACAGCAACTTTCCCCATAGAAGCAGATGTTTTTCCTAAAGATGCTATCAGATCAGCTACGGATGCAATTACGCTTATTTTTGCTTTTAATAAATCAACACCTCCCGGTATTGTTAATTTTGCCAATGGCGTAAATATTTGTGGAATAATTTTATCAATAATTAATTGTACAATATCTTGTATAAAACCGGTTGCTTGTTGTATCGGGCTTACACCAAACAATCCAGCAAGTAACCCAGTAATTCCGGAAGAAGCTTCTATAATAGTAGCAAATGGACTAACAATACCCTTTAAAAAACTGCTTAATAAATCAAAAATACCTTTTGCCTTTTCTTTGTCTATAGTACCAGCAGCTGCTACTACAGTTGCCATTGCGCCTAATAATGCTAACGCAGAACCGGTTAAAAAACCAGCTATTACTAGTACACCAATAGCAATTGCGGCTAATATAACTCCTGCTCCTATACCACCAGTAGCATTTGCGGCTGCCATTATAACACCACCTAGGGCAGCTGATGCTAAAATCATTGGTATGCTAAATAACATAACAGCTGTAAGTAAAGCCATTGTTTTCATTGCTGCACCAAAATCAACCATTTTTTTAGCCATGAAAGTTACAACACCCAAAGCAGCTAAAAACACAGTTCCTATTATAGTAAATAATCCAGCTAATGCAATAATACCTACGCCTAAATTCATCCAATCTCTCGCAGTCATTGACCTTATATATACACCTACGTCTACCAGGGTTTCTAAAAGATCAGGCACACTAGTAAAGGCATCTTTAATACTTTCTAAAATTCCTTTAGATTCTGCTGGGGCATCGCCATCACCACCGCCGCCAAGACCTAATTTTTTAAACAAGCCCCCAGTTAAATCTTTAAAGAAACTTACCATTGTGCTTAGAGCGCCAGTCATTATTGCTGTTGTTAAAACTATTCCAATTACCTTTAATACAAATATTCCAAACATTGTCATAAGATATGGTTGTAAAATTGGCCACAATGCATCAAATATCCTAGTAAATAAATCTAACATTACAGGGAACACGTGTTCATACAAAGCCATAATAACATTAGTTAAAGCAGCACCTATAGAACCTAATAGTGAATTATGAGTAGCTGCTGAATTACTAAGTCCGTCAAATATTTCTTCTAGAATACCACTTAAACTAGTAGCAGCTTCTTCAATTACACTGTCAGCATTATCAGCAATCATCTGGAATAATCCTATAAGCATATTTTCCATATAGCTAAATAACTCGCCGCTAGCACTTAATTGACCATCTGTAAATTCTTTAAAAGCATCTATTATTCCAAGAAATAATCTTTTCATTGCTAAACTAGGATCGATCATGACATTATTGAAAAAGCCTTCAAATAAATCATGAAAAGTATCCATAAACTTTTGCGCACGGCCGACATCAAATATACTTTCAAACAAATTTCTCATTGTAAATAAAGCACCACCCGGAGCAATAACCTTATTTATTAATCCGGCAAATTTCGCACCTGACTTCAAGAAAACTCTGTAAAACATTCTTACAGAATTTATAACTTTTCTTACTTCCGGCATGTATCCCATCATAGTTGTAAAACCATGAAAAAACTGACCAATTGCACCTAAACCTTTCTGTAATGTTAAAAATACATTTGTTAATTTTTTAATGTTTTTAGCCATTTCATTTGTGGCTTCTTCCATAGTCATAGGCTTTGTAGCTTCTTCTAATTTATTTTGGAAGTCATCAAAACTCATTTCATCTAAAGGAGTACTAAATATTTTCTTTATGTTGTCGATATTCTGACCAGTAGAATTTGCCAGATAATCTAACTGACGTCTATCCAGGTCTGCAACAGAATTTCCCGCCGCTTCAAATGATCTACGTAATTCATCTATTCTTTCTGCAGGGTTGTCTGTCATCATCATTTTCATAACATCAACATTCATACCAAATGCTTCAGATAATTTACCCGCAGATTCTGCTGCAGAGTCAAATGTATCAAACTGAGCCATTATACCTTGCAGATCAGACATTTCAGCACCTAGCTTTGTTGTATAACCAGCTACTGCTACTAATTCTTTCTCAGATAAATCACCAAAGTTTTTAGTGTCATTCATCATCCCGCTTAAAGCTTCCTTAACAACCTTAGCACTTATCCCCATATCTTTTTGCATAGCAGCTAATGATATAGTTACATCTTGTAAAGACTCTGACATGTCTTTGCCAGATTTTGCAGCTGATAGAGCCATAAATTTAAAATTCTCTGCAGTTAAACCGGCACCTTTATCTAGCACCATCATACTAGTAACATTGCCTTTAAAAGAATCTGTTAAACTATGAAAAGAAGATCCTAATCCTTGTGCTAAGGAATTTACATATTCAAGCTGGGCTGGCATTTCACCAATAGTATTTATTAAAGATCTGCCAGATTTGCCTAAAACTTCTTGACTTTCTCTCAATTCATGAAACATTTCTTTTACTTCAAGACCTTCGTTCTTTGAAAGATCTCCAAAGCTTTCTCTGATGTTTTCATTTGCCTCAAATATTTGTTGACCTAGTTGATCTAATTCTGCTGCCGCGTTAATAAATGTCTGTGTTACACCATCTATTACACCCATTCCAGTTTTTAAAATCTCGAAAAAACCGGTTATACTAGCAGTAATACCATATATAGTTGCGTCGATCATGCCGCCAGCAGTTTTAAATATTGAGTATATCATATTCATGCCAGCAGCTGTTTTCAAATATTTATTTGTTTTGCTTTCTAAGTTTTCAACTTCATCGGCAGCTTCCTGTAATTCAAGCGATAAATCATTGAAATTTATTTTTGCACCATTAGCAGCATCGGCTGCATCATTTGCTGCTTGCGTTAAATTAGATGTACCGCCAGCAGCATTATTCATTGCATTGGCGGCGGCATTAGCAGCATTTGCCATATTTTGAGAAGTTTGTGCATTTTGTCCTAAAGCGGAACCAATCTTCCTTAACTCTTCGTTTTGAGCTTGAAGAGCTGCTAATATGGCATTCTGTATATCTAATTGTGCCTGATCATTATTTCCAGACGGTGGCGGCGGCATATATAGGTCTCCGATTAATATTACCTATAATTATACCAAATTAAAAAATTAGTTAAAAAGGCCAAGATTTATTTGTTATCTTTCGATACTCTTCTGCCACCTTTCTTTTTTCTTGTACTAGTTTTTCTACTTGTGCTAGTGTTACGTTTTCTTGATGTAGTGCTTCGTACAGTCTTCTGCTCGCTAGTAGACACTTTGTTGTTACTTCTACGAGTTCTTTTTTTCCTGTTATTTTTAGATTGTTCTTCTTTCCGGCTATGAATTTCACTGATTCTTTTATTAAGTTCGGCTTCATCAATTCCCTCCTCTAGTCTCTTATTATAAATATATTGTAATGGATCTTGAAATTTACTTTTCTTAGGAATTTTTTCGCCCCAAAAAGCATTAACCTCTGAAATGACACGATGCTTGCCTTCAGAGGTTAGTACTTGCACGGCATACTCAATTTCATATACCTTAATTATCTCGCCACAACTTTTTTTCCCTGTTTTTTCTATAAACCAACAAAAGTCGCCCTTATTTGCTTCACTAGCATCTATCATTAAAACCCCTTTATTTTTGCTCTACTGAAATACTGATAACCACATGTGTAAACTTTTGTGCCAATCATTACATCAATAACTAAACCATTTTGGTAATAGTGTATATTACCATACTTGATATAAGGACTATTTACAATTAAACACATAGGGTTTTCACCTTCTTGTATTTCAATATCTGAATTGCTTAATAAACCTTTAACAAAAGAACGTCTTCCTTCAAGGTGCTTTGATTTAAATTGTATCATGTTCCCGACAGCAAATCTCGTGTTTTCCTTTACTTTTTTGATGTCTGCTATTGTTTTGCTATACAATTCAAATGCATCGTCCCAATCTCTATCATACAACTGTACAATATTTCCTTTACTGCGATAATCATCTACATGATTAACAATAAAAGAAAGGTCTGTATTCTCTTCAGCTTCCGGAACAATATCACTGACACTAACTGAATTGTTAACAACTATATTTACAGCATCTACTATTTGTTCGTCAGTATAGTTACAGTATTGCTTTAATGATTTACACATTAATGCTCGTATAGAAAGCTCTCTTTTCAAAAATGCTTTTCTATGATTATTAGTGTTTCCATCATATGCCATGGCTTCGCTAAGCAATTCTAATTGTGGAAGTTTTTCTATAGTTAAAACTAATGGCTTGCTTTCCATATTAGCTTTTGCATTACCAATAATTTTATCTAAGAATGCACGCTGTTTTTCACTTAAGTTGACATTGTTTTTCACAGCAGAAATTAAATCCTTAGCAGCATTCAACTGAAAAGCGTTGTTGATATATGGCAAAAATGCTTCGTATTTTTCAGCCTCAGGATTAGTAGCCACTTCTGGTGTACCACGTGCAATTAAATCCTCAAGAAACTTACGTTGACCTGGAGTAGGCGTACGTTTTTTTCGAGCCAAATTTTTGATTGTTCTTAAAAAGTTAATAACTTTCCAATGTTTGCGTTCCATGTATTTATCAGCAGTGTAATAAGCCAAAAGCTCTTCAGCGTGATTAATACGTTCTTGATTTGTCATTCTTATAGTCATAAGCACCTCGAGTTGTTTAGTAAGTTAGTAATAGTAATATAATTGATTGTTGAGTTATTTACAATATTTGCTAAAAAAAATATTATTTATCTAAATTTTTTCACATATATCTGACCATGCACGTGAAACTTTTAATACATTATGGATTGTGTCTGCATCATTATCTATATTTTTACTTAGGCCTAATATTGCAGTTACACACCAAAACATTTTATTTATTTCTTGTTTTGTTGGATTTTTTAAATCTGAAATTTTAAAATAACAGTCGGTCCAAAAATAGCCGATTAGTTGGTTTATTTTAGTGTTACGCATAATTTCTCCTATCTAAATGAATGGTGTGAAGCAAGAGGGTGGTCTTTCTTTTCTATAGGTTTAATATCCAAATTGTTATCTTGCATTTCTTCTAAAAAAGCAAAAGCAGAGTCGATATCAGGACAAGTAATTAAAACATGACCAGTGTGAATATTATATACTTGATAATACATGTAAGCTCCTTTGTTAGTTACATATATAATATAACAAGCTTAAAGAATATTTGCAAAAAACACAGAAAATAATTTAATTATTTTTTTTATCTTCTTCTAAATAATATCGTTGCTCTTCAGGCGTAAGCTCCTGTGTTATCTCTGTAACAGTTACTTTTAATCCGCCCATACCTATTACGCCATTTAATCTTTCTAGTAAATCATATATGTTTTTGCGCATAAGAATGCAGTTTAACAAGTATTGCTTATCATTTGTTTTGCCATTTTTTTGCAAAAAACTATTTTTCATACTTGCTAAATCAGCTTCAAACTTAATTTCATCAATAATCTTTCTTAATTCTTCTTTTTTCTTTGTACCTTCACTAACGTACTTTTTTCTAGTCATCAATACCTCCTGAAATATATTTAACAGGCATAAAATATTCATCATCATTTATTAAAACACTAACTCCAATAAATCTACTCGAGTAATCCATGACATTTTTTGTTCTATTCATTAATCTAATATAATTGTTGCAACCAAAATTTATAGTCACTTCACCAGTTATGATACCAGTTACAGTTTTGTCTTTCATACCTAGATTTTCTAAAACTCCATTACTCATTTCAAAGTCTTTAGTCATGACTACTATTTCACCAATTTGCAAATAATCCATTTTTTTATATTTGTCGACAATGCTGGTTATTTCCTTAACCTCATTTTTTAAATAATTTATTTCCGCAACGTAATACATGTCTTCAGATTTATTTAATTTGTTGTTTGCACCTTTAATCCCTTTAATTAATTTAGCTAAATTACGGTCGGTATTTTTTGGTGGTGAAATATCAAAATCATCTAATAAATCTAAAACTCTGACGATATTTTGTTCTACTTTACATATGTTAAAATCTTTATTTAAATAATTTACTATATCATCATAGCTATTCAATAGATTACACTTTTTTCCTAAATAACATTTTTCACGTTTGCAATCTAAATGTTTTTCTAAACCATCAATAAAAGTATAAAGTGATTCGTATTTTTGCCGTATGTCATTTCCTAGGTAAGACTTATTAATTTTAGATTTTAAGTAATGAGCTGCGCATAAATACTTTATTTCTTCTATAATTTCTTTTGTAAATTCAATCTGATTGTATTGTTTGCAATTTGATAAAAACGTTTTAAAGTCATCTAACACTTCTTGTTCTTCACGTAAAAGTGTTTTCCATTTTCCTGACCTGGTGTGATAAGCTGATTCTTCTAAAAAATGAGTTAATTTAGTATGGCCTAAAAAAGCAGCTATAGAAGCATAGTCTTCAATTTCATCAGCAATACTATTTTTGGGTACAGGTTTTTTCTGATTAACTGTTTGTCTAATATTTTCCATTTCTTCTGCGTTAATAGCTAACATATCAAGTTTAAAATTTAGCTCATCATAATAATCTTGTCCTTGTGTTAGAGCAAATCTATAATTGTGTAAAAAACTTATTTCTCTTTTATATGTTTTCTCATAATACTTGTTCTCTGTTAAAGATTCAATAAACTCTTCAACTCTATTCAATTCTTCATATACTATATCTGCTTTTGCTATATCTCTCATAAAAAACCCTCTACTTAATTATAGAGGGCATTTTAAAAAACCCTCTACTTAATTATAGAGGGCATTTTATTTTGTATAACAGATTATGTAAATCTTCGAAGTTTTGCTGGAACCATAGATCTATGATTACCTTGCATTTGTCTCATTTCAGGTGAGTTTGCATGCGCTGCTCTACTTGCGGAACTTTGTTGTTCATTAGATTTTTTTATCTCTTCATTTAGTCTATTCATAAACCACTGTCTTTGCCACAATGGTATGTTATACGCTTCTTTATAAGTAAATCCCATATAGTACATTAAATTAAAAATATACTCTAGATATATTTGCTTATCATTCGGCGTCAGGCCAAAAAAACGATGCCCCTAAGGGCAAGCTAACCTCCGACTCTTCAAAACAACTTGGGCAATTCATATGACTTTTCATTTCAACACCTGGTTCATTAGCATCAATAGCCTTTCTCAAATGTCTAGACTGAAAAGCCGGCATTCTATCAATAAACATACTTAACTTTGACCTATCTGACACGCCATTAATGCTAACAACCTGATATTTGTATCTAGTTGTAATTAAATTATCTGCAGAGAAACCTTGTTTTTTCTTTCTCTCTTGCAATATATTAATGTCAGTTTCATCTTTCCCAGTCAGATACTTATATCTTACAACTAATTCAGGATCAGTTTCTTTTCTTTTTGGCAAAGTAGTTTCAAACACATTAGCACCTTCAGCAACTGGATCATTTTCCAATCTTTTCAAAGGCAGCTGAGTTAAATCAAAGGTTTGTTTTGATTTAGCACTACAACTTGGACATGTTACTTCTACTTTGTAATCACTTCCATATCCTGTAATTCTTAAACTAGTCATAATAGCATTTCTATCACCAATTAAAAGACTGTCAGGATTAATTCTTTTATCAACCAAACAACTTTTTAATAACTCAGTTAATACAACACCTTTTTTAATTAATGCTCTACTAGTCAAGATATCTTCTTCACGTGCAGTCATTGGTCTAATTTCTACTACTTCTTTCATATGTAATGGGTGATCACTTGGATATGGCCGACCCTGTGATGGCAAAGGCACTAATTCATGTGCAATATCTAAGCCAAATTCTGCCATAATATCAGATCTTTGTCCTTGCCATTGTTCTGTTGGTGAACCTTGTCCATCACCAGCAAAAACCTTATTATTTTTTCTCTTACTCATACATGTATCTCCGAATAAAATATATTTGCATATCTTATAATATCAATACAATATAATTTGTATATAAAAAAAGGCGCATAAATGCGCCAATTTTATTTTAAGAATTATTTATACAAAAATTATTCTATTATATAAATTAATTACTAGAATTGTAATACACAATTATCATATCTACATGTTAAACTAATTTCTGAAGGAGTTCCATCTTCATAACTAAGATCACCAAATCCAGCACTTGTAATAAATATCCCTTTAATGTCCCATAATTCTATAACTGTCCCAACAGGATCAACTAATTTAAGTTGCGCATCACGCTTATAAAAGTCTGCATAACCTGCACGACCAGACACTGATTCAAAGTGTGTACGTACCCATTCCATTACTTGCTGAGCACCTGATGGCGAAATAGGATCATGCAATGTAAGATTTAAGGCGTCGAATGTAGCAAGTCCAGCAACATATCTTTTGCTGTTCATAAAAGATATAGTCTGTTCTTCAATAGAAATAGTAGGTCTATTGACTGTTTTAATCAAAAATGAGTCAATTCCTTCTAGCGAAAATATCCACCGGTTTTTTAGTTTTACTTCAAACTTGTTCGGTAGCATATCTGTAACGGATAATGTATCTGTAGCCATTTATTTTTCTCCAATAATTTTTGTATATTAATAAATATTATGTATTTTAAATTTCTGCGCCACTATTTGTAACAACAAAGTCTAATGATATAAATTCGATAGATTTAGTTGGTTGCAAAAAGATTTTTCCACGAATAGTGTTATTTTCCACATCTTGTTGAGTAGTCGTTGTTGTATCAATTACAACTTTATATCTTGTTACACCTTGTTGTTGTTTAACACGTGCCAATATAGGTTCAACAGCTGTACTAAATCTTTGCAATGTTGTTTCTCTATTTGGTTCGAAAAGAATAGTGTTAGCAACATTTCTAACTTTTCTTCTTATATCAATCAACAATCTTCTTACGTTAACTCTGTCTAATGCACTCTGCGCTTGAAGCAATGTTTTCTGGCCAAAGACAACAACGCCACTATTTCCTGCAAAGCTTGTTAAAGGATTAATGTCAGCATCATAAAGAGCGTCCATATTGTCTCTGTTTAACTTTACTTGTGCTTCTGCTGTAGTTGGCAATGCACCACGTGAAAAACCAGCTGGAGCAAACCAAGGATGAGCAACAGCATCATTAAAAGAAAGCGCACCTAATACACCAACAGAAGGTGGAGCTTGTACCAAAGTATTAGTTGTTGGATCATTAACAAAAATGTCTGGGAAGTAAGTTGCTGCAAAACTAGTATCTAGATTTCTGTTTTGGAAACGACTAATTGTATTAGTTACTGATACTTCTTGCAAAGAACCCGTTACCAAGTTAGAAAAACTAGTACCTACCATATCACAAACTTCCATATCCATAATATAGAGCGCATCAAATCTTTCTTCTGTTTGAGTTATAGCGTTATCTGTAATAGCTTGCTCACGCATACCTGGGATAGCTAACAACTGGATATCAACATCAGACTTTTCTGCTAATATATCAACAGCTTTTATGTAAGCTGATACTGTAGGGCCATTTGTTCCACCCTGATCTGTCGCAAAGTTAACTTCACGAGAAGCCGCAATATCAGACATGTTAGTTTTTTCTTTATCAAATATATTCAATCCGTCAAAAGCACCACCAACTGGCAATGTAAATTTCATATATCTTTTAGAAGCCTGTTGCCCAAAATCTTTAGAGACATCAAGCAATCTATATGCACTAGAACTATATCCACTAGCTACAGTGCCTTGTCGTCTATATATTGCATTTGCCCACTCACTAGGATCTACAACATCGTTACTACCATCAACTGTACCTTTTACTTTTATCTGTACTCTTTCTAAAGAAAAGATGTTGTTGTTAAACAAATCTGCATCTAATACTTCACCAGCATTACCATTCGCTACGCCTTCGTTTGCACCAACTGTAGCAGGATATGTGCCTTCATATCTAGGTGTGTACAACGTTAAATTATCAATCAACTTTGACTTTTCTTTTTGATTATTTGGATCTGTTATAAGAGTAACTTTTTCTTGTTGCATACCCCAATACAAGCGATTATCAACTCTTTTTTGATTACCAACACCAACAGCAACTGATTGTCTGTAAGGAATTGGTGGTTGAACCATTGCTGATTGTAAACTTTCATAATCACCCAAGTTACTAGAAGGAGCAGATATTAATGCAGAACCTGAAGTTACTAAATGATGTATACCACGATAACCCATCGGCAATGCTGTGTCTGCTATTGTTCCGTCTGCAACATCAGTAGCCATTTCAACTCTAATGTAGTTTGATCTATTTGGATATGAGCCATCAAGTACTATTTTTTGATTTCCTTCATTTTTATCAAAATCAAAATACAAGTGTTGATCACCAATAATTCTAGCTATGTATCGATCTGAATTTGGATCAAGTGATAATCCAACATATTTTTCTAAAACAATGGGGTTTACATCATCATCGTCATACCTTCTGACTAACAAATCAAAAGAACCGTACTTGTATGCTTCTTCACGAGAGTTAGCAATATTAGCAATAGAGATCTTGAAATTTCTATTACCAGCTGTACCGTCATCTAATGCATGTATTTTAAAAAGATTTTTAGGTCCATCACCTAACGTTTGTGAAATAACAAATGGTGAAAAAGCAGCTGAATATCTGTCTTCAAATCCTTCAAAGTTTGGTTCATAATCTGAACCTGACCCTCTGCTATTTCTGCCAGCAGAACCAGTAACCATAAACAAACGATGTTCGTAATTTGATGAATGGTACCCAGGATTTATTGTAGCTAAAGCAGGGTCTACATCATAATGTGCATACAAATAATGTCCAGCATCTTCGATTTTTTGTGGATCAGTATTTAAAACGTTTGCAAAGTAATTTTTACTTAATGGGTTCATTGAAGCTGTGATAATATGTGGATATAAATCTCTATTGTCAAAACCATTTAAAAATAGTACAAAGTTTTGATCACCATCAGAATTCATATTGATAGCACCAACATTCCAACCAGCATCCTGTGAAGCACCAAAAACACCAGCTGCGGTAGTTGGAACAGTTTCTAATTCACCACCATCCCATCCGGAAAGTGCAGGTATAATACCTTGAGGAGCCATCAAAACCGCTCTTAATATTGAAGCAGTTGCTGCATTAGTAATTCCAGCGTCAGTAAAATAAGATGAGCCATTTGATTCACTCATCCAAGCACCTAAGAAATATGTACGACCTAAAGTGGTGTCACCAGCATAAGTGTTATTTCCATAGTTACCGTTTGACTGTATATTCTTTTGACCAACTACAAAACCAGCGTTAGTAACTGAGTTTGTTGATGTATTTCTTTTTTTACAATCACCAGCACCTAAAACACGAACATATGTACCAGCTGTAGCATTACGCATCCATTCTGACACGGCTAATGGTCCAAATTTTTCCCCATCAGTAGCACCAAATATTTCTGCAAAATCAGCATAAGATGCAAATGTTATTGGTACAAAAGCAGGTCCTTTATCCGCCGTGCCAACAATAGCAGCAGGTACCCCGGAAGGTCCTGTTAGTGTTGGTTGCGATAAATCTATTTCCCTAGTTGTTACACCTGGGCTTTTTAATACTCTTTCTGCCATTAATGTGCTCCTTTTATTTTATCTTCTATTCTATATATATTATTCAAAGCTAACACCCGAGTTAGTAATAATAAAATCAATTGCAATAAATTCAATTGCTCTAGTAGGTACAACCACAATGGTACCATTTAATCTGTTTTCATCAACATCATTAGCACTATTGTTTGAATTATCACATATTACTCTAAATTCTTCTACACCCGCCTGAGCCTGTACAACTGCAAGCAAAGGAGATACTTGTGAAACAAATCTTTCTCGAGTTGCACTATCATTTTGTTCAAAAACAAATCTATTTGCAACAGCTGAAACCTGTCTCTTAACTTCTAATAGTAATCTTCTTACGTTAACTCTGTCCAAAGCACTTTGTGCTTTTTGCAAAGTTTTTTGACCAAATATTACAAAGCTGCCATCAGGAAAATTTGCAATCGGGTTAATTCTATTTTCGTATAAAGAATCTCTGTCAGCAACGCTTAATTTTGTTTTAGTATTTGTTACGAAACCTAAAGCGCCTCTATTAAAACCTGCAGGTGCATACCATGGATAACTTACAGCATCGTTAAATGCCAAAGCACCTAATGCCGCTACTGAAGCAGGTACATTAACTCTTCTGTTATTATTTTGAATGTCTTCCATCTGAACATCTGGGAAGTATGCAGCTGCTGCATTGTCATCTAATGTTCTAGCAGCTAAGTCATCAACTGTTTTATCAACATCTGGTTTAGCAGTACTGTCATCAAACAATCTGTTGCCATCTTCATCGAATGTTGGAATATCCATGACATAAAGTCCCATAGAGTAATCTTTATTCTTTTCTACAGCATAATCTGTTATATAAGAATCACGAATACCAGGAATAGCTAATATATTGATGTTAGAAGCCATAGGATCTGTCATAATATCAATAGCTGTTCTATAAGAAGCCACTATGCTATTATTTTTACCAGTACCAAGTGCAACTTCTGAGCCAGTTTGATCTGCTGAACCGTAGAAACCTAATCCACCAGTAATAGTATCACCAGCATATCCAACTTGAGAACTAGCTTTATCATTCATGTAATACAAATCTTTATTTAGAATATTTGCACCATCAAACCCACCATGGAATATGTTAGTAAACTTAGCAAAGCCAGAAAACTTATTAAATGTTGTAGCAGAACTATTTAGAATAGTAGCAAAGGTAACTCTGTTTAAACTTGTGTCGATTGGATCAGCGATTTGATAAGTTTTCTGATCTATAACACCATTTCTAATATAAGCTGCGTCTTTCATATGTGTAGGTATTGAAGCTGTAAATGATGGTAATGAGCCATTAGCACTTAGTGTTTGCACCAATGCAACTCGACCTAAAGTAAATTTATTATTATTGAATGTATCTGCAGATGATCCAGTGACCAGCGTGTCTAACTTGCTTATCCCTTGAAATTTTGAGTAAGCATCAATAACTTTATTATATTGAGATGAAACATTTGAATTTAAAACACCATCTGCAACTCGAGCAGAATCTACTATTCTGTCTGTTTTAACGCCCCAGTAGAATTGTTCTCTTGTTTTTTCTTTTGAACCAGGGTGACCTACAAAAGAAGGAGAGGTAGAAACACTGCCGCGAGTAACTTTAAATCGTAATGGCAAAGGTGGCACTATAGAACCAGTAATACTGTTACTAATTCCTTTACCAGCTAATCTTTGATTATCAGTAAAAACAGCACTGCTGTCATCAATTAACATTGGGTTAGTTTTTAAAACTGGTATTCCCTTAAAACCGAAAGGTAAAGCTGTTTCAGGCACGTCTTTTTTATATACAGCATCGTCAATAACAATTCTAATATGACTTGAGACATTAGGGTATCGTCCAGATACGACTAATCTCTTTTCTTCATCTAAATCAGCGTCAAAATTAAATTTTACTTTTCTATCACCAATAAGTCGACCAACAAATCTTTCGTTTGTAGGGTCTAAGGAACAATTAATAAATTCTTCTAATATTTCTGGTTTAGGGTCTGTATCCTTTAATCTTCTTACTTGTACATTAAAGGTACCATACTTGTAATTGTCTTCTACGGAAGCTTTAATATTGCTAATAGAAACTTTTATTTGATCTTGTTGCATTGCACCATCTGACAGTGTTTCGAAATGAAACAAGTTATATTCTGTCTTTCCAAACGGTTGTGATATAAACTTAGTAGTCTTTGGCGTTGTATATCTTGTATCATAGCGACCATAAAGAGATCGGTAAGACTTGTCTGTAACATTAGCAACAGTTGAATCAGAATTTGAACCAGATAAAATAGCTACTGCGTTGGCACCTCCAACTACAGAAGCTAACTCGTCTTCAACAGCATAATCTAAATATAGCAGATGTTGTTCTCGATCGAATTTTGTTGGGTCCGTATTTAACACTTTACCAATATAATCTTTGTCGTCTGGATCTAAACTTACGTTAAAAACTTTAAAGCCTTCAACACCGTCTGTTGTTGCAAAATCTGAACCCTTCTCAGAATATAGTAGCAATCTAAATTTTTTCGTATTTGTATTTGTAGTTGCAATGTCTGCTGAAACACTATCACTATCAGCCGGCGTAGAAGCGTTATGATCTTGTACAAAGAAAACTGATCCAGTTGTGGTAAAAAGTACTGCTCTTACCAAATTAACTGTATCATCAGCTGCGCTAGCTTCTCTTAAGTTTGGGAAACTATTATTATCAGTAAAACATGGGAAGCCTACATCACTGTTTGCACTGACAGTATGTCTAGCAGTTAAAAACTGTACAACACCCAATCTTTGTCCATTCGCTGTTGCATCAGCATCACCATTGTCTATTCTAAAACCAGCATTTTTTACTATACCTTTCTCTTCTGTGTTAGCGATATCCGTCGTGGAAGTATTTGCACCAGCACCTAACACTCTTAAGAAAGTCACGCCAGCTTTGTTTTCTAAAAATTTCTCAACTGCATAGGGTCCGAATCTTTCAACATCATTTGTTCCAAAAATATTATCAAATTGTTCTTTGCTTCCTATTGTTACGGGAACAAACGCGGGCCCTTTTTTACTAGTACCAATAATACCAGCTGGAGTTACTGACGGAGATTCAACTTGTGCTGTAAGTTCAATTTCTCTATCAAAAAACCCGGGGCTTTTAAATGTATTTTCTGCCATTAATAATCTCCTTTCATCATACATTAAATATGTTGATTTTTTTCATTATTCCAAAACTTTAATAATCAATTCACCTTTTGAACCTTTTTGTATATTTGCACGAACATTTTTACTAGAAAAAGGGTCATTTACTTTCGAAACTACTCTGTTATTTTTAATTATATTAGTCTCACGCATAATACCATCATTTAACTCACCTTTTTTTGCAACAACTCTAGTAGGCAAAGGATCTGCTTCATTTTCAAAGTCTTTATATATATAATCATCTGGATTTGAACTAGCAACATTATTTGTTGGTTTTTTGTCAAAATCATCAGTCTGTAAAGTAAAATTTAACATTGGAGCTGAAGTGTATTTTTTCAAAACTGGTAAATGACCATCACCCGATGGGTTTATTAAGTAACCATTTACACTAACATTAAAACTTTGTCTTACCATTCTTTCATCTTCAGAATAACTGTCTGTGTTACTTTGTTGACTAAAACTTTGATCAACAGTAGCTACAAACCAATAACCTTTATCAGTTTCAATTCGAAAACTTCTTGCTGGATTAATGTTGTATGATTGCATTAATATTTCTAACATGTTATTCATTTGCGTTTGATAATGCGTCCAAAAAGTTATTTCATACGTAACTTTAAAATACCTAGGTGACGGCATAGTAATAATTTCATATATGTTATCACTGGAAGTATTTTGAACAGCTATTTTTGATCTTGTGTTTCTGTAACCATTTACAGATGCTTTTTCTGCTTTGTTTCTTAAATCTTTATCCGTTAAAACTTTGTAGTCTGCATTTTTTTCACTTATTTTTTTAGAAATGATCATTTCACCATTTCCAGGTCCAACACCAGCTTCACTACCTTGTTCAATTGATGATCTGACTATGGATATAATAGGTAATATCAAAGTTTCATTAACATCATGCAGTGGTATTTTCTTCCTTAGTAAAAAAGCTCTTTCACCAGTAGCAAAAATAACAGGCACTTTTTTTGTCTGTCCACCTTCTGTGTTAATAAAATTTAAATCTTTATCAAAAAGGTTAAAAAGTGCTCTGTCAACATCTTCGATACCACAAGAAGGTAAGTAAAAATCATCTACTGTTTCCTCTATTTTGTCATACTTGTAGAATCTTTGCGTCCCTATACTTGGGACCTTGTTGATTTTAAACCTAGTCGACATTATTGGTCACCATAAAATGAAGATTTAATAGCGCCATCTTCTTTTTTAACTGTTTTTGCACCAGTAATAGATTCTTCCAAAGTGCCATCAGATACCAATTCTCTTTTATCACTTTTTTCACTGTTTCCACGTTGCTGCGTAAATTCAGTTTGCACAGCATCATCTTCAGTATAAATTTCTGACGTCGGGCCAATCGGAGTTTTATTGATAAGACCTTTTCTAGCTGTTTTTGCCTTAAGTATATAACCAGTTAAATGTTCTATTTGACCAAAAATCATTTTGTCATAGACTATAGTTGTAACTTCAAAAAAGTTTTCTCCAAAACTAAAATAGTCACCCGGCATTAAATCTATATTTCTATCTATCATGTCTCTAAAATGAATATATACAGAGACATTATATGTTCTATCATAACTAAACTTATCAATATTTACTGTTCCTTGGTCCCATTCAAATCTACAATCTATTTCAATCGGAGGATCAAATATTTTATCAATACTTTCATTGTAAATATCATGTACATTCGAAACATCTTGACGAACTCTATAATAGTAAATAACTTGACCTATAACATCTTTTGTTATTTCTTTTGTCAAGTCTGAAATAAAATCTATTTCTTTTGGTGTTATGAATAATCTAGCCATTATTTATCCTTTATCCTATAGTTATACATTTGCCTAAAGGAACTGGCACTAACTTTAACAATCTGTTTTTAGATTCTGCTTCCGCTGCCGCAGTTTCTAATATTTTATCATACGTCATACTCTCAAGCATTTCTTTAAGACTCGTTTTTAATTCTGTTTTTTCTGTTTGAGCTTGACTTAATAAATCAGATCCATTAAGCTGTAAGTCACCATTAGGTATAGGTACGCTACCAAACTTGCTTCTTACCAAGCCTAAAATTTCTTTTGATAAAGCTAATGTATATTGTCTTATCCATTGATGCCCCGTTGAATTAATTGCCTTATATTCTAATGTGCCAAAAGGGACATTGTGCAAACCCGAAACACCATCAATCGAAGGATCTGTATAAGTTGATATAGAAGTACCAGTCATTGGAAAACCAACATTTAGCCATAGTTTTTGTGTCGCTTGATCTGCAGAAGGTTTTGGAAATATGCGTAATTTAGTACCAGTTATTGTGTAACTATAATTACTTCGTCGCACACGATTAGAAACGTCCATTTGTTGTGCACGCAATAAATCTTCATATACTGGCAGTACATAGAAGACAGTTTCTGGAGTAAAACTTTCAAAAGCAAATTCGTTATTCAAATAGTTAATAGCTGAAGTTGTATCAAAAAATCTATATGCTGCTTGTGGGCTAAAATGAAATATCTCCCATATTCTAAGTTTTCCATTAGCTTGATCAATTAATAAGTTTCCATCACCATCTTTTAAGTCTGTTGCTAAATCGTAATCTTGTTGTCCAGCAGTTAAGGCAATACTGCCGCTTACATTATTCCATGATCCACCTAAACCTGCATGAGCAATATAAGGTTCAGATTTACGCATTAAAAATTCAAATGTTTCTCTAGGAAATTTGCCTTGTAAACCAGTAGGGCCATAATTGCCATCTAAACTACCAGTACTTTCGCCTAACAAATTACCTATTTGTGACTTTGCTTGGTATTCGTTAATCATTTTAGAATATTCAAATACAGCTTCCTCAAAACTAGCCCATACTTGCTTCTTTGTTAATTCCACAGAGAGTATATCATCACCTAGTTTTCTACGTACAAAAGTAAACATAGAATCTGCATGTGCTATAAATGCAGCATCACTATCAAAAACACCAAAGGGTGTTGGATTTACAGTATTTTCAAAAGTGGCCAATATATTTCTCCGGTTTCTTATTCTAATTATATAATAAAAACAAAAAAAAGAGGGTTTACCTACCCTCTTTAAAATATCTGCAAATATATTTTAAAAAACCTATAAAATCTAGATTTTTGGCCATTCCATATTTGGTCTTCTGTTTGACCTTAATATTTTAATGACATCTCTAATTGCAGATCTTGCCTCACCGTCAACTGTTCCAGCAGTTGCAGCCACAGGCTTAGGGGTAGAACTAACTTTTTCTTGCAATTCTTTAACAAGCGACAAAGCTTCTGATAGACTTTTTTCTAAACTACCAATCTTTGCCTCTAACTCCTTAACATTTTTTTCACAAGCTTGGCAACACTCTTCTTTCTCTACAGTTTGCTTATCTGTCGTAACAGTTTTTGTTGTTTTCTTTGTAATAGCCATAACTAACTCCCATAACTTAATAATATAAAGATAATAAACATTATAAAACGAGGAAGCTGTATGTAAACTGCTTCCTCTTTTAATTATACAAAAGTTTTAAAATACTACTTTTTATTTACAAATTGATATAATTTTTCTGCCTCTGCAATAATTTCCTCTGTCGTGGGTGGATCAGGCCATTTGACTTCAGAAGGACTTTTTCCAGTTTTGTCGATTAATAAAAAAAGCCTACCTTTAGCATCTTCGTATTTGCGATGTAATATATGTTCTGCTTGGCTTAACAGATCTGCTCTTGTCGTATATGGGTTTTTACTCATAAAAAACTCTCCGTGTAACGTGTAAATAATGTCTCTGAATGAGACAATATAATATACTAGTTTATATAACATTGTATAAAAAAAGGTGACCGAAGCCACCTTTCTTACATTGTTGAACAATATATCTAATAACTAGATTAGATGATGTTCATATCCAAACATGTTACAGTTCCGTAGAAGTCTGATCGAACCATCTTCTTTCCGTATCGAGTCATTACACCCTTACGTGGTGTGAAGTCTTCAGGAGCAAAGATTGTAGGTGTTACGATAAGAGGTACGTAAGGAGCATATACATAACCTGTTTCAAGGTAAGATCCACCTTTGTAACCGACAAGAATCTTGTTACGTGGGAAGTAAGGATCTTTATAAACTGTGAAACGGTTTGTCAAGTTACCAACACGTTCTGCACCGATTGTAAGACCAGCTTGTGCTTGTCCATCACCATCAAGTGTATATGAAGGCTTGTACATTACTGAAGCTTCAAGAATAGTAGCAACATCAGGTCCAACTACGATAAAGTTAGCTGATCCACGCAATGTCTTACGTTGAATTGTGTTAGCTACATCAATAATGGTCTCAACAAGAGTTTCATACCATTCACGAACTGTACCAGTAAAGTTAGGTCCAGGATCAGCTGTTGATGTACCTTCTGCACGTTTTATAGTTGTTCCACGCTCTTTGTTAACAAATTTTCCAGGAGCACGTGACCAGAAGAAGTTAGCACCATTAGCAGCTGTCAACAAGTCATTAAGAATTTCACGGTCCAATTCAAGAGCAATTTGCTCGGAAAGGATTTGTGTCAATTCAACTTCAGCATCCAATGAGTGATAAGCATTAAGATCTTGTGCCAATTCTGGAGACCAACGAGCACGCAACTTACGAGTTACAGCTGTTACTGAAAGAGATTCAATTTTGATATCAATTTCTGGAATAACAGGGGAAACTTGTGAATAAGAACTACCGTTTTGGCTATCAAGGTTTGATTCGAATGTTGGAATAGTCAATGCATCACCAGTTGTAGAACCAACATCAAGCTGTGCCTTAATAGGATAAGAAACAGAAATATCTTCGTCACCAATGTCACCAGATGCAGGAACTATAGTTAAAGCTCCATCCATTCGAAGAAGTGTCAAAAGATATGCATCAGCTACATCAGATGTCGCTAGTGGTGCAGGAGTTACTTTGTTTGTACTACTATTGTATTGTACAATTTGATTCAATCTTCGAAGGTTAAGAAGGTTGTTACCAGGCTGATCAGTTGTGTCAAAAGCACCTATGTTAGTACTGACGTTAACTGTACCAGTTGTAAAAAGACCGATGTCTTTAACCATGGTTTCATCAACTTTGCCCAAAGAACTAGTTAGTTGAGAAAGCTTTACCAAAGCCCAAATTGCATCATAATCACCATTGTCAATACGATTAGCAAGTGCTGTATCATATCCAGAAAAACGACCGTTACCTGCAGAGAACAAGTCCTGAGCATCGGCACTAGCTGTACCTTCTTGAATAAGATTTGTTGTAGTAGACCAAGTATTAAAATCTGTAAATGCACCTAAAATTAATTCACTATCAGAGTTGTCAAACTTTTGTGTTACATGACGTCTGGAAAAACCAGAACCAAGCAAGTCGTATTGACCACCAGTTGCTTGAGAACCGCTTTGAATTCCCTTACCAGTAGGATTGTTATAAATAGATTGTCCAGAAGTGTACACTGAGCTGTCGTTATCTGTTCCAGATTGATCTGATCCACCAACATTTGATCCGTATGTGTAATCTAGATAGAAAAGAAGTCCGGAAGGAAGTGACATTGGTTGAATAGAAACCAATTCGTTAGCAACCAATCCACCGAATACACGACGAACGATAGGAAATGCTACGTTTTGGAAACCACGAATATCACCGGAAGCAGATCCACCATTTCCAAGTGTGTTAGCTTCACGCAATACTTGAGCAGCTTGGTTTTCAAGCAATACAGACATATTTTCTTTGTTTTGGCCATTAAGACCTCTAAGTAGACCGGTGCGGTTCCATTTCTCGACTAGGCGTTTGTGTTGAGCGCCCATGTGTCGTTCACGGATACCTTCAGTCAACATTTTTACATTAAAAGACATAAAAAATCTCCAATAAATTTTGTTTTATAAATTAAGGTATAATTGAACGGGCTTATTTTTTAATACCAGCGAGTACCTGCCATCGATCTAACTCAGTTCCAATTTTAGCAGGAGACCCACTACGGACTGATTTGCTTGATCCAGATCCTATTATACGCCCTTCAGACAATCGACGTGCACTGCCCTTAGTGTTACGTCTCTGAAGTGATTCTGTCAAAGAAGTAAATAACAATTTTGCTTCACGTACTGTTTTAGCATTATCGAGAGCCTCAACAATAGCACGTTGTTGTTTCTTTGACAAGTTATGGTTTTGTAAAAGTTTATTAACATAAAGCAACTTTGCGTTAAAAAGATTCGACTCACGCAATTCTTTTTTAGCAGCTATTGCTTTTCTTTCTGCAATTCGAGCTCTGCGTCTTTCTCTACGCAATCGAGCTTCAGGTACAACACCTTTTTGAATTGATCCACCACCAAAGTGACCAACCATTTTATCTGCGCCGCCTTCTGCATGCTCAGAGTTGATAGTCATATCATGAGCATCACCTAGCTCTTCAGCCAATGCATTAAGCAATGATTCTTCAGAAACATCTACGAACATATCTTTCTCAGCTTTTCCACCACCAAAAGAAGATGCTGCATCTTTAGCTTCGCTTTCTCTTAATCTACGTCTTCTTCTAGGTGTTCTTCTACGACGTCTTTTCGACTCATTCATTTTTCTAAGTTCTCTTCGAAGCATAGATTCAGAAATTTCAACAACTTCTTTCTCATCTTCTTCAGCCATGTAACCTTCATCGGCATCAGCATCATCAGCATCATCGGCATCAGCATCATCGTCTCCAAAATCTTCATCATCGAAGTCCATGTCTTCATCATCTCCGAAGTCCATGTCTTCATCATCTGCTCCACCTTCATCTACTTCTAAACCAACGGCCGCAGCAAGATCTTCGACAGCAGATTTAATCGCATCAACATCGACGTCTATTTCTTCGTCTTCACCCATGTCTTCATCATCCATGTCAAAGTCTTCTTCGTCTCCGCCTTCTTCTTCATCATCGAATCCAGCTTCTGCTTCTTCTGCTTCTTTTTCATCGCCCTCAGCTTCAAACAACCACCAGGCGTTTTCATTAAGTCGACTACGTCGACGATTTCTTCTATTCATATTACTCTCCTTTAGTAACTTAGAAATACCCTCAGTGAGGACTGTTTTTGTTCCATTGTTTATAAGTATTAACTGTTTTTTAATTTTCGCTAATTCAGATAAAATTTTCTTTTGCTGGCGTCTATTTTTTGACTCTGCTAATTTTGCAATAAGGAAACCAGCTCTATCTTTCATAAGCTTATATCTCTTTCTACCAGACAAATGTTTTAAATTTTTATTTGCTGCTTGCTCAACAGTGATATTAAAAGTAACATTTTTACCACTATCACTATCAGGCATTGACATATCAGTGTCGACAGATATTGGTTCATCATTTGCAGAAAAATCAACATCCATATCATAGTCACTTCCTGCATCTTCCATACCTAAATCATCTGACATACCATCTAGATTGAATTCTACATCAGAACCATAGTCTCCACCCGGATCATAAGCTTCATCTTCCATGTCTAATTCGTCATCTAAATCATCCATTTCATCATCGATGTCATCATCTAAATCATCGTCATCTAGATCATCTAAATCATCTTGATCATCAATTAAATCTTCCATATCATCATCAACAAGCTCATCACCCTCTAATTCTTGCTCAATAAGTCTTCTTATTTTTGGTGTTACTGCTTCTATAATTTTATTAGTAGCGTTTGCTTCTGCAATTTCTTTGAGTTTCTTAGCATCAGCAATAGCTTGCTCATATATACTTTTCACAACATTTCTCCGTAAAAACTATTCATTAATTATTACCTAAAATAAGATAAACTATTTTTTTTGTGATTTTTTAGCCCTTCTAATGCCCGCCTTAATTTTAGCCCGTCTTTTTTGACCGCGAGTTATAGGAGCAACCTTATCTCTTAATTCCTTTATAATGCCGCTTTGTTTAAATTTTTTCTGAAACTTTTTAACTAACAACATGTTTTGATCTTCTAAACTCATGTCTTGAAACTTTGCTTTTTTCTTGTTAAATTTGTGCCTAACAGTAAAATTACCCTTAGAGTGACCTTTTTTTGACATTTACACCTCAATTAAATTTCTTATATATTTTCTTAAAAGATTTTCTTGTTGGACATTAGCAACGTCCTCTAAATTATATATATCTTCCTCATTTTCATTTTCATCATAATGGTTGCCATCATAGCTTAAAATTGTAGAAAAACCATCATTGCTACCATAAGTGTCTGGCACAGTACTGTGCTTGACTGCAGGGATAACCTTTCCAGTTTTAGTGCCACCAACAGCACTTCTTTTAAAGTTTTTACCATACAATTTACTGTGTGGTATAGGACTTATAGACGTCGCTTCACCTAGTTTAGTATTCCCACCAGCAAAAGAAAAAGGATCATAATGCCCACCACCATGATCATAGTCTCTCGGACCCTGTTGTTTATCAGAAACAGCTGCTATATCTTCTTCATCGACATCAGCGTCTTCCCAGTCAAAATCGCTATCTTCTTCCCACGTATACGGGTAGTTGTTACCCATACTTTTCATTCCATAAGTAGGTCGGAGACGACCATAACCTAGCCCGTCTCTACTGTCACCATGACTGGCCGGAAAATTTCCGCCTCCGATTGATACTTTTGAATGTGTCATTTATTAACTTTTCGCACTAGCAGGGCTAACACCTTTTTGAAGAGTAGAAGGATCGCCTAAAGCAGCTTTTTCACTAGTTGATTTTGGATTACGCAGTACAATATTATCGCCTGTTCCAAAATTATCTTTTACAATAGCTTCTGCATCTTGCAAATGCTCACTAGGTGCTGGTTTAGAATCATCATCAAAAGAACCTTCACCGGGGGATCCTAGATTTGCCATAAAAGGATTAGATAAGTTTGCACCATCAACATCAACTTCCGCATAACCGGGTGGTGAGATTGTTCCATCACCGGTAAAATCTCTATCATAACTAGCAAACATGTGCCCATTAATAACTTTACCAGTTAGCAATTCTTTTTTCTGTAAATCATGAACAGTCTGATCACCATAATCACCACTATAAGCCGGGCTACCTGGGTAGGCTGCAGCTAATCTGGCATGATTAGATCTACCTTTTTGTCCATCTTGACCGTTTTTATTTGATTCAACTAATGTGAAGCCTTTTCTTTTAGCCATATTATGTTACTCCTATAATTTTTTTGTTATTCTTCGACGTAACTTATTCTTTGCTTCCTGCAACTTTAACATTTTTCTACGCATAATTTTATGTCTGCGATTTAGTTTTGCTTCATGAATTTTTAAAGCTTTCATAAAATCTATATCTTGCTCAATACTATCAGCATACTCAGATGCATCTACTTCTTCAGCTTTGACTTTTGAAATATCTTCAACTTTGCCAGTTAATGCTTCCATTTGCAATTTTTTCACTTCACTTAAGATTAATCTCTTAAGCTCTGCGGCCGACATCTTTTTTACTTTTTTTGTGCGTCTTTTTCTCATAACATATCTCCAGAAAAGTGTACTTACCTAATTATATATTAACTCGGTTTTTTATCCATAAATGCTAAATTAGCCCAACGACTTGAATTTTCAAACAAGTCCATAGGGTCATTCTCATTTGCAATTCTAGCATATGTGTCATTTCCACCTACAGGGCCAGAAATACTACCGCGCTTTCCTTCAACTTGTTCCACCAAAGTAGTCTTAGCTGTATCCGCAAAAATACTTTGCATTACACTATCAGATGTTATATCAGAAAAATCTTGTTTTACTTGAGGCTGTGAATTAACACGAACTTTATCTAATTCATCTCTTTGTTTTTGTATTTGCTGCATTTTTTGTTTATAAGCATTGCTAGTTTTTTTCTTCGTACGTTTAGGTTCAATATCAGATCTATAAAACGACTCTTCCAGAATATCTCCTTCGTCGCCAATTCCTTCTACTAATATTTCTACTAAGCATTCTTTGATTAGTTGCTTTAAAGCTTTTTTATTTAATTTAGCCACGTGGCCTCCATAATATTTTATTAAACATCCGAGAAGTTTGTTAGATTAAGAGCACTGCCAGACAGGATATTTGAAGTCAAACCTGCCATGATTTGACAGTCACCAACAGAAGTAAACCAAATACCATTTGTCATTACTTCAATTCTAGGTGACATTTCACCACTAGGCACAGTAATAAAATTACCACTACCGATGCCACCTTCAGTAAAAGCTAACTGTACATTTCCTCCAGTAGCACTTACAATTATCCATCTACTTATAGTTTCAAAACTTAGGTTTACGTTTGACTGTGCGCCAGTGTAAGCTTTTACTAAAGGTATACCAGATACTTGATACGATGGTACATTAAACAAGCCTGAACTCATGCTTTGTTGTGAACCCGTAAAAGCAGGCAAGGTGCCATCTAATCTTTTATCTATATCAAAATAAGCCATTATTATTTTCTCCAACTTAAGATATCATTACAGATTCTATCTATTCTATCTGATTTATTAAATCTTTTATTTAAATCTTTTTTACTAACTTCTTTACCTTCTTTCATCATAAATGCGCCCGGTGTAGATGGTTCAGAAACGAAGTCCCAACAAATTAATTGAAAATCATCCTGCACAACTTGATTATCACCTTCTCTTCTAGTTGATCCAACACCACGTGAAGATATCCCTAATGTAACTCCAGTGTCAATAAGCGATTGCAATATTTTCCCAGATGGCGTGTCTAAAATTTCCACTGTGCCATAACATATATCACCTTCCATATATGCTTCTCTGACAATGTGTGATGCGTTTTTCAGCTCAACAACACTAGAATCAGGGTGGTCTAACTCGCCTAAGGCTCTGTTTTCAGCAATAAATTTTTGATAATTTCTAACTTCTCTTTCTAAAATTTCTAATGGGTATATTCTGCCGTTTTGATTTAACGTATTAGCTTTTTGAAGAATTCCTCTCATGATGTATTTTCCATCACCCTTTGCTCTCTCTTGCAGCATTTTATCTTTATCAAAATCCCATGGTGCCCACTCTGTAAGTACTTTTAGATTACTCATCATTTGTCTCCAGTTCCTGTACTAACTGACACATCTGCATAAACTTAGCAATTGTATCATCTTTAACGTTAGCTACATCGATTTTTTCTATATCATTTTTAACTTCATTTAACTTAGTATTAACAAACTTATTAGTACTAGAAACATTGTATCTAGATATTTCGTTAAGCGTTTTCTGCTTAATATTTTTAATAGCATGTAAAAAACTATTTTTTTGACCTGATTGGAAAAATACATATTCTTTAATCAACATTTTTTGAGTATCATCTAAATTTTTGTATTTTTGGTTAAACTTTTCTGTCATAATTTTAACAACTAACGTTTCCGCTTCCGGTGTTTTCAAAGTTTCTAAATCAGTTTCAACCTTAGCTTCCATGAGAATATCATGGCATTTGGACTCGTACAATGCTAATTTAGATATATCAGGGTTTTTTGTTCTCCACATATCTAAAGTTGATTGGACTGTGGCAAACTTTTTGTATTGAGACAACTTACTGCTATATACTTCTTTACCCAAAGTGTAATTAATTTCTTTTATCAATCTTGATTTTTCTTTATTAAGTAAACTAGCATTAAAATTCTTACTGGCATATTTTGCTTCTTCTAAGATCTTTGTTGCTAAACTGCCATCTTTTATTTCAACATTGACCAAAGCTTTAAATAATTTATGTTCTTTATAAAGTTCAGTACCTGGTTTAAAAAATTTTTTAATAATTTTTTTTGTGTTATTTGCCGTTATAAAATTATCTTCGACTAATGCTTTGCTAAGTGTATACACTAGTTGTTCGTAGACAATCCCGACATTTCGTTTTTTGTTGTGGGATTTTTTAGTCATCCTGATCCTCCAAATCAATATCTATTTCAAACTCTTCATCTTTATTTTCTTTTATTAACTTCTTAACACCAAACTTAGAATTCATTTTCTCAAACATTCTTTGTATAGAATAATCCATAACTGGTCTATAACCTATATATGTATCTTCTTCCTCTTCTTCTTGATCAAAACCTAAAATTGAATCTGCTAAACGCAAATTTTCTCCATATATGTTACCAAAAGGATTTTTTAAAAACTCTTTTGTTGTGTTTCTGTTACTAGTTACACTAACCATGTTCATCCCGGATAGTTTACCCGGTGACAAAGTTTCTTTCTTTTCTCTTTTGCGACTAGTTTTTAATGGTTCACCAAAAACATTTTTCTTAACAGATTTTTCCGGCTGTATTTTATAGTTGTCTATTTTATCATATACAAAATCGATATCTTCGTCTTCATCTTCATCTATTAGATCACCAACAACAGCTTCCGACTCTCTAAAATTGTCTGCAGCTAAATTATTAAGCAATGGTCCCTCAGGTTTGTCTCCGCTAAACAAACCACCCATTCCACCAGCGTCTCCACCAGCATCACCACCTTCCTCTCCACCAGCACTCCCAGCAGCTTCTAATGCAGCATCATCTAATTTCTCTTTCATTTTTTGCTTTTGAATTAATTCAATTTGGTTTTTAGTAAATGAAAAAACATTTTTATATAACCATGTTTTTGACACCATTCCTTCAGGTGCACTTCCAGCAATATCAAACTTAGTCTTAATTAATTCAAGCTTTTGTTGTTGTGCTAAAGAAGATGGATTAGACAAACTTAATGAAAAGTTTAACAACTCTTCACCTTCAAACCCATGCGAATACAAGTGTATCATGGCTAGCTTATTTAACTCAGCAATAACAGTTTTCTGAATACGCTGAATTGTTCTACTAAATCTAACATCTTCTTGTGCCAATGTCGCTTTAGCACCTGTGTCTTCATCATACCCTAAATAAGCTTTTGGTATCTTAAGCGCAGCAAACAGTTTTTTCTGCACGTATTGTACATCTTCAATGGCAGAAGCATTTTGCCCACCAGCCAAATTATCAATCCTAGTACCAGAATCACCACCTCTTACTGGGATAAAGTAATCTTCATCGACAGCCATTGGATTATATCTTAAATCTACTTGGCCAGTTGTTTTGTTAACAACAGAGTCTCTTTTTAAACTAGTTTTTGCTTGCTCTACGTATGTTGCTATATCTTCTGGCGGCACATTACCAACATCAATATAAAAAACACGTCTTTCAGGCGCCCTGATTACACGATATACTAACATAGCGTCTTCTATTAATATAAGCTGTCGCCATATTCTACGAGCTGATTCCAGCACAGATGACCCATATGGTAAAAATGCATCATTTCCCAAAAGCCTAAAATGTGTAATCTGCCAGTTTTCTAAAGTCTGATTGCCTTGTGTTATCCATCTAAACCTAACAGCTGAAGGATCATCTGCATCATAACCTTCTTCACGCTCGATTTCAGTTATAGGTATAGGATATGCATTAATAACGCCGTATTCCGGATGCACATCATTAAAAAGAAAGAAGTCACCATACTTACACAAGTTTCTAACCCACATAACCAGGTTAAAATCAATGTTAAGAGTATCGTAAAAAAGTGTTTCTAATAATTCTTTCACTATTCTATTGTCAGAATATATGTGCAAAACTCTTCCTTCAGCATCTTGTGAAACAGTCTCTTCTGCATATATGTCAAGAGCTGAGGCTAGTTCTGGCGTACTTTCCATTTCTGAAAAATCACTATATCTAGCCATTCTATCGAATGTGCCATAAGCACTTAATGTAGTGTTATAAACATCAGAGTGATGTTTTTTAAATAACTCAACAGCCGAGCTAGCATTTTTATCTGCTTTAGTATATGTCCTAACCTTTCTTTTAATTGTAGGCCCAGATCTGAAAAGCTTCGTTAATCTGTTGAATAGTGTTTCTTCCGCCATAATAACCCTCACATATAATTATACTACACTATTATTTTTTATAGCAACCAGTTAAATTCATCATCATCTTTATTAGATAACCTTGGATCTTTTACAATTCTTACATGTCTGCCATTAGAATCTTTGACATCAGTAGTGTTTTTATTTTCCTGGTCTAATATTGTATCATTAAACTTCACAGAGTTAACAGAAAAAGCACCTAACATTGCTTTATTTACATCAAACCCTTGTTTCGATAACTGTGGTGATGTATCATACAACCACACACCAATAGCTAGTGCCATGACTAAGTCATCATGACAACCTTTTCTTGCTTGCGCTTTTTTACCAACCCATACAAAAGTTTTTAATTCTTCATACAACCTTTCTGAATATACTTTAATTTGTTTTGTACGCAGTACTTCTTCTAGTTTTGTTAAGATTTGCGGCCTAGTTTTTGAGTTAGTTTGAAAACCTATTTTTCCTATATCCACTGACCCATATAATGCTGCATATCTATCTTTTTCAGATGCGTAATACATATTCTTGTAATCTAATTCAACCATCTTCATAATCAAAGCATAACCATAAGAATTGTTTTCAGGGCATATTAAAGCATTATTGTATCTTTTCCCGGCTTCTGCTAAAATTTGCGCAAATTGATCGGGTGGTGCTAAACCCCTGTATTCGCAAACTATTTCACTGTTTTCTGTGTCAATTACATGAAAAGTAGAAAAATCTTTAGAATCACCTCTACTTACATCCGCACTAATGATATATTTTTTTTCCGATAAAGAATATTTCCATACCCAAACATTGTTATCTGGACCCCATTTTTCAATAGGCGGTTTTATCCAGCTTAACATATATTCTATATCTTCTGGCCTTATAAAAGTTTCACCAGAAGATTGAAAATCGCATAATAGCTCTTGCGCAATTTGTTTCTGCGTCATGTTCCTGGTTTCATTTTCAAACCATTCATCATCCCGATCAGGATGCACGTCCCACATTAATTTTATTGGATTAAAAACATTTGTTTTATTTGTTGCACCAATCCATAAATCATAATATTGACCACCAACACCGTTTGGAGTTGAAAGTATAATTGCACTACCACCAGTTGACAGCGTTGGATATAAACCAGTCCATATAGTATCAAAGTTTCTTACAAACGCAGCTTCATCTACTATTAGCAAAGACAAAGCTTCCGAACGACCAGCATCATCAGAAGTTGGCACAGCTTTGATAACTGATCCATTAGAAAACTCTATTGTTTGTTTATTGTTTCCAGATATCTCAGGCAGCAAAAGCCAATTAGGCATTGACTTTATTATAAATTTGACTTTTTTTATAAAGTTTTGTGCTACACTAAGTTTAGTAGCAATAATCAATATATTTTTATCTTTGTGAAAAACAGCTAACCATGCAACATAACCCGCAGCTATAGTAGATAAACCTAACTGCCGGCTTTTTAAAACTATATTAAACCTATGCTCCCTAAATGCATCAACACAATCATTTTGAAAATCATAGGTTTTAAATGGTATAGATCCTCTTTCCGGATGTTGAATTTTAACATATTTGTTAAAAAAATAATCTGGATTCTTTCCACATTTTATAATTTCTGCTATTTGCTTCTGTTTATGTGTACTCATATTTTAATCAAATTGTGATAAATTTATAACATAAGTGTTACAACGATAATACTTGGCCCTAATTAAAGATGGATTATGTGAAATATGTTCGACAATAGCATCTTGAATAGGATCAGCTGTAATTTTTAAAGTTACACCAGTTATCTCTCTAAATTCTTTTTTGCAATCTTTAATTTTTTCATTGATTGCTTTAATAGATTGTGCATCTAATTCTTTTTTCTGCATATCCATACCAATACGTGGGTTCCAATTACAAATAGATTCAAATCTAATTTCTAACTTAGTTTCACCTTTAACACCAGTAAGTAATTTATGTCTGACAGCATGACCTGCATTAGACATAGACTGAGTGCCAAAAGTTGCATCTAGAATTTGATTTAAAGCGCGTACGTGTTCAAGTTTCATGACTTATTCTCCATAGTAACACTACTAATTATTGTTTATTTTATTTCTTGCCTCATTAATTGTAGGTCTCCAGCCATTTTCCCATTTTTCCCTTTGAGGAAATTTAAAATGGAGACAACATAGATAACAGCATCCTTCTTTTTTTAAAAAAACACAGTCTTTCTCTGACTGTAATGCTAAATTGCAAACTGGGCAATCGATTTCAGCTGCCCAGCCTTTAGGTTTTATAATTATAACATTATCTTTTTTAGTCCACACTTTTTCATTCGTATGATATTTTAGCGTCTCTGCCATTTTTAGTAATCTCCAACATGTCATCTACTGAATCTTTTATTACATCGACATGAGATATAATCAATATTAACCTATAATATTTCTTAAATCTTTTTAGTAAACCACTAACAGCTTCAATATTTTGTGGGTCAAGTGCACCAAAACCTTCATCGACAATAAACATATCTGATTTATTAAGTGATGACACATTTGACAAAGCAACTCTAAGAGCCATTGACGAAACCATTTTTTCCATACCAGAACCACACTCTATTGGTCTTCTGCTGTCACCATAATTGATAAATATATTAGTGTTCCTTTCATCTACTTCTAATTCAACAGTAAAACCAGTTACATCTTCTAAAATCCTGCTTAATTCTAGGTTGATAACAGGCATTTGTTTTTCCATTATAAAGGTAGGTATACCGCGCCAGCTAGTTGCGCGCAAAAGAAAATCATAAACTGTCCACTCAACTTGCAAATCATCAAACTCTTTTTGATCTTGGATCAGTTTTTCAATTTGTCTTTGCTCGCTGCCCATATTTTGTAAAACAACATGCAACTTATTCTTCTTTTGCTTCTTCTGTGTAGTTACATCTGCAAGTTTTTTATTAATAGCTGATATTATAGCATTATCGCTATTCTCTAACAACAACTCAATGTTCTGTGCATCTTTTGTTTTCATTGCAATAGATTTCTCTATTTCTTTTTTTGCATATTTTAATGAAATTATTTGCTCCTTCAGTAATGCAATATTATTATTTACCTGAGATAGTTTGTTTTTAAGTGCATCATATTTCTTAATTTTATCTTTTAATTCAGTTTCGTCATATTCCGATATTTTTTCTTTTAAGTTATCTATATCACCTTTTAAACTTTTAACCAGTGTTTTTTGTTCTGACAAGAGCAGTTTATTCTTATGACTTTCCGCTATAAATTTACATGTAGGAAACTGATTACCACAGGGTACCTGGTTTAACAGTTTAACAGATTTTTTTTGATTATCTAATAACGAGTGTTCTTTACTATATTTTATCTTTATTTTAGAAATACTTGCATTAACACTATTGATTAAATCTAGCGTTTTGTGACAAAAGTCAATATCAACATTATTTAATATTTTTTTAGTATCAATAATATACTTTAGCTGTTTTGATATTTGTTCTGATTTATCTTTTATTTCTTCATTTACACTATCTAATTTCTTATTTTCTTTTTTTATAAGTTTTTGCAAATTGATCAGAGAATTTGGATCAACAAAATCTTTATTTTCACTCTTGGCCTCTGATTTTATTTTATCATATTCCGCTGTTAATTCACCAATATCAAACTTGAGTTTTTCTTTATTAATTTCCAAATTTTTTAAATTTTCTTTACATGCTAAAATTTCTTTTTCCCAATCTTTTTGCTCATATCTTTTCATCAAAGATTTAATGCCAGCGGATTCCTCTCTAATAACAGAAGATAAGTTATCGTAAACATCTAAACCTAAAAATGAGCTCAAAGTCTTCTTCCTATCAGTTGCGCCTTTGTTAATAAAATTATTCATATTACCTTGCGCAGCAAAAGAAGTCATCATAAATTCATCTGGGGAACCTATCAATTCACGTAAAGATTTTTCGGTGTCCTTTCTTTGTTCGCCTGATAAATCTCTAACAATGTTTTCATCATTGTCTATTTCAAATAAGTTTAGATACGACATAGCACCTTCGCCTCGAGGATTTCTATATCTAACCGATTGTCTTTCCAACCTATATGGTTTTCCATTAACAGTAAAAACAACATCAGCATTACATTCCTGAGATCTATTGTTTATTACATGCATTATAGAAGTCAAACCTCTATCGTTGGAATTAAACAAGGAATACATTAATGTTCCTGGTATAGATGATTTTCCACACCGGTTTTTGCCAAACAAACCTACAATGCCATTTAATTTGCTAAAATTTATAGTGTTATCTTTACCATAACCAAATGTATTATCAAAATTCATCTTTTTTACTGACCACTTTGCTGATCTAAAATCAGATATAGATTTTAAATTAGGCACTAGCTCATCAACTATTTTATCAACCTTGTTCCAAAAAACCTCATCTTTGTGAGATTCGTCAGCAGAATATTCTCTTAACAATCTCTTATGAGTATCCGGATTTGACAAGTCTTCTAATTTTACTTTATTTGTTTGGTCTACTGTTAAACCTGTTTTATCGTTTCTTAAATCTATTTTATATACTACTTCTTCTGCATTGTGTTCCCTTCTTAGTTTGTTACTTAGTTTTCTTTGTGTTTTAGGGTCTAAATTTTCATATGCCCTTATTCTAAATCTAGATTTTTTTGGCCAGTTAGTCATACAATTAAATGAAGTACTGTCTATATCACCAGCCCAATCTACAGTTACAAACGGAACATTATGTTTAACTTTTTTAAACTCAACAGTGAAATTATCTTTATCCACAATGTCCCACAGAAGAAAACCCTTGTCCATGGATTCGCCATAATTTTGCTGAATTGTAGATCCGCAATACCATACACGACCTTCTTTATCAAGTTGTTGTGTTTTATGAATATCACCTAGCATTGTAAAGTCAAATGGTTTAAATAGTGACATTCCTGTTTCACCATCTAACATGTAATTTGTGTCAGTATGTGAACCCCAAACAGCACCGTGATATAATGCAATATTTATATTGCCATTATTCTTTGGCACAACGTTACTGTAATTCAATTCATCAAAAGGACTGAATACGCACCAGTTAACTCCAAGCTTATCACAAGGAAAAACACCGGAGTCCCTATACAAATGCACATTTGGAAGATTTAAGGCTCTTAAAATAGGACTGATGGCATCTTGTCTATCAGTGTTAAGTACAAGTCCATCATGGTTACCTAGCATTACATACGTATCACATATATTATTCATCTCAGTAAACCACCATCTTAAGCAATCAATAAGCTCAGGTGAAATACCTTGTGTTTTATTATGTACAATGTCACCAGCTACAACGATTGCATCCGGCTTAATCATTTTACATTGATTAAACATGTCTGTGAAACTATCTTTATATTCTTTATGACGCGTCAGACCACGCCAATGAACATCAGCAATATGAACAATCTTCATAACATTTTTATCCTTTGCAACAGTGCGCTTTTTTCAGACCATGGTGTTGATTTTTTATAAACATCTAGAACTTGATCTGGGTTTAAATCACCAATATCACCATTTTCAACAGTGACATGTGAAACGTTTACATTATATTCTACTAAGTTTTTAGCAATTTTATTTTTCTTTTTTTCCGCATCAATGTCTAAACAAAGTATCACATGTGTGTTATTTTTAACAATATTGTAAAACAACATATCATTCTCTTTAAGACTTGAACCTAATATGCATGTTGCATTTAAATGTTTACATTTTACCAAATCTAAGGGCCCTTCTACTACAAACAATGGTTTAGACCAATCAACATCTATTTCATTAAAAACGATATTCGTTTTTTTAATTTGTGCGTTTAAGTACTTATAATTATTGTCTTTTTGTATTGTGCGAGCTGCCCAGTAATTAATATCACCATCTACATCAAAGCTAGGTATTATTAAGCGGTTTCTCAACTTAAAATCTTTGTTTGTATAACCTAATCTATATCTCCACATAAGATCTTCTGTTATTCCACGCTCTTCACAATATTTCTTTATTGCTTTAGCATCAGGGTCCCACAAAGACTCCATTACTAATCTAAAACCTTCAGGTAATTCTGTTTTAGTAACTACAACTTCTTTTTCTATAGAGTATTTTGAATTACCAAATTTGTTAATATAATCTGATAGCAAACCAGAATTAACTTTTTTAATAAGAAAGCTTAAGTTTCTACCTTTTATATCGCAGACCCAACAATGAAAATAATCAGTGTCAGTTCTTATAGCCAACTTTTTCTTTGTGCTACCAGGTTTAGAACAAAAAGGACAACGCACGGAGATCTCATTACCACCATGCTTTTTTATTGGGCCGAATATCTTCTGTAGGTATTTTAGTTTATCATGCATGAATATACTATAACAAAAAATTAATTTTGTATAAGTATTTGGCCAGCACTAGCAATTACCCAAGCATCCGACATGTCTCTTGCTTCCGCCACTATAATTTCTGTGCCTTTTCTAGGCCCACTTTTCAAAACTTTTTTAGGCCAAGGATACAGTAGTTTATTATTCACCCAGTTAAAAACTTGTTCTTTGATAGGAATGCCACATTTTTTTACGGTAACAGTTTTTATTCCCAAGGACTTTCTAGCTCTATTGACGTTAATTAAATGCACCTCTTTTTGGGTAGCTTTGTAACATATAAACTGTATTATTCCATTAAAGCTATAAAGGGTTGTTATGGTTTTTGCTGAAGACATACCTTTCCCAAAACCTAAAAAAGGTTCTTCGACATATATTTCTTCAACGTCGTTTTTACTTAACAGTATTGTTAACCACTCTTCAAAAATCTTTGCTTTTTCCATTAAAGTTTTTTTTGAAGAGAATTTGATATAATGCATTGCTTTTATATCTTCGCCTTCTTTAAGACAATAGCCTATACAAGAAGTACTTACATCTAAACCTAAAATCATTAAAAATCCAATCTTAATCTTATTAAATATTTGTCATTCGGCTGTTTTATTATTGGTTGTGCTAAAGTTGCTTTAGCTATTACGTTTAGATTGCTGTCATGCAAATTAACTCGAGTTATGTATACAAAACTATTATCTTCTTCATGTACATAATCACTTGGCTTTAAAGATTGGTAATTAGGGTTAGATGAGCTAGTGAACAAGCCTCTTTGCACGGGTAGGTTATATTCTTTTACAAATACTTGGTTTTCACCTCTAAACTCAATATAAAACTCATAATCAAATATATTATACAGAGTAGGATTAGTAATTACAATTATTCCTGTAGAATAATCTATTTTGCCAATTTGATGTCTTTTTGCAGGAGTAGTAGAATCTGATCTGTAAAAAGCTCCACTTGTATCATCCACTAAAGTGATACTATATTCATCATCATAAGGTTTGCCTCTTATAATAACACTGCCTGGCTTAATTCTTTCACCATAAAATATTTGTGGTATGGTAATCATGATGTACGTATTATTTGATTTATCAAACTTATTTGCAACGTTAAACCAGCCGCTAAAAAATTCTGGTCTAGCTATAACTTCTTGTGCTTTCGTAGCACCACTGTTTTCAGCTGAAAATAACTTGACAACATCAGCATACACTTCATCAGCAATCATGTACAAAGAATTTTTATCATCAACAACAGCTACATCTAGTGTTTTTATTTTATTAACATCATTATTATAATATGAACCTGATTGAACGTTGCCGTTTAAAAACGGAGTCGCATTAAATGTAAAATCATAATTATCACTGGGTAATATTGTTAGATTTCTTTTATTACGTAACAGATTATCTTGAAAGTAACTACCGGTAAAACTGTGACAATTTTTATATAATGTGCGAGCTTCAGATTCGGAAAGCAAATGCAAGAAAGGATAATTTTTTGTTTTATATTCTTTTAGAAAATTAGCAATATTAACATTAGCAAAACCACCAATGTGCGCATGATTTATATTGTTAATATACGAACCTGATCTAACTTCCCAAGTTGTGTCAATATTCCAAAAATCAGTCAAATTATTAGAAGCAGCAATATTACTTTGGTTGTTTTTTAACACATTAGAATAAACTTGTGGGCCATTAGAATTAAACAAAAGCGGCAAATAAAACTTAAAATTGTCCATTGACCCAGTATATGATGTGTATCTGTCAGCAATATATTCATTTGTTTTTGCACCAGTTTCAATCTTTATTTCATGCATTTCAGCATTTAAACAATGCGAAATAAGCGGTGATATGTCAAATCCATCGACTGTTTCACTAGTAAATTCAACACCCTGTGTAACGCCATTTGCACCAAATATTTTATCTTGATCAGCTGTACTACCAGTAAAAAAACCACCTAATAATATTGCATTACTTGTACTGGTCGTAACACTTGCTAAAGGCGTAAAATTATTTGCTTGTTTGTTATAGTCTAATTGAATTACCGGCTCCCCACTATTATAATTAGGTGACCATTTAAACAAATAATTTGTCCATTCCCCAGCTGTTAAGTACCCGCTGCTTCTATATCCATGAGTTCCCAAAGACACATTTTCTGGATTGCTAATACTGTTTCCTAACTGAGTAACTATTTCAAGCTTATCACTGTATCCATTTTCGTCATATGTAACTGGGTGTATTGAGACAGCATATTGATCCAAATGGTGCAATATACCTTCAGACCCCGTACAAAACTTAGATGGCTTTATCCAAAATGATATAGTAATACCATCAGAATCTAAGTTATAAGCATTATTTGAATTATAATAAAATATGCCATGCTTTTCAGTTGTTTTTTGCTTTAAATTTAATACATGAGCGTTATCAATATATTCATTTAAATAATTTAAAGCTGATATATTATTGCCACTATCGTACATGTTTTTGTAAATCATACTGGCAGAAGAGAAAAGAGAGTTGCCAGGTGACAGTATTCGAATATCTTTTTTAGTTGCATTTCTAGGATGCATACCAAAATCTGAATATCCTTTATGCGCAAAGTTTAAATTCAGCTGACTATTAGGGGAAATTTCTGGTGGCCAGTTTGCTTGACTTTCATATGCACTAGCACCATCTAACAACAAAGCAAGAGCTGTTTCATGATTAGTTGCACCAGTTTTTCCTATGCCAACATTGCCTTGGTATATTTCCTGTCTACGACGCTCAAAAGTATTAACGTGAAAAGGTTGCACCAATGCTTCACCATTAGGTCCAACTCCGCCAAGTCCTTCACGCAAATCTATTGAATCTTTCTGTGTATCACTTCTATTAACAAATACAAATACAGAACCAGTAACACCACTTACACTAGATGAAGTAAAACTTCTAAATCCGTTCAGTACTGTGTTATAAGTTGTTTCATAAGATTTGCTAAACTTTATAAATGCCATTTCTAAAAATCTAAACGTACTTTAATTGTAAGCTGTGTTTGATTATCCTTCTCTAAAGGTCTAGACATTTTCGCAACAGCTAATAATTCTTCCGAGTCATTATACAACCCAACCCCAGTAATATAAACAAATGCTGAATCACCAGTTTCTTCGATTGTATTAATAGACCCATCAGATGTAATAAAAGTAGGGTTACTACTAAAATTAAATTGGTCTGCCTGTGCATTACAAAAATATATTGTACTTTCAATATTTGTCTGATTTTGAAAAGCAGTCGCTGTTAAGGACCCAGATTGAAAACGTCCAGTTGAAATATGATCAATGACATTGTCGATAGAAGCTGAGCAAACAAAATCAGGTATAAATGTTGCACTGGCATTTCCACCGCCATCAGCTTCACCTATAGAAATTTCCCCGGCAGTTACTGCTCCAGCGCTAGCACCAGTATAGGAAGTATTATTCATGCCATCTATAACCCCAAGAATGTGTTGATCAGGGTCAAAAATTTTCTTCATATCTAAAACAGCCACACCAGCATCATAAAATATTAATCCAGCATTTTCTGTTGTATTGTCAGCAAACTTAAGTTGTGCGCAATCTCCGGCATTGCTTAATCGTAAATTAGATGTAGCAGATATATCAGCAACAATTCTATTTCCTAAAATAGAAGAAGTGCATTCGCCTTTGATGCCAACATTTGGTACAGCACCACTATCATTAGAACTAAGACTAGCACTTCTGTATATACGCATTGCAAATGTTTCTTTTCTAATTGCATCCCGCGCAAACAATCTTTTAATATCTAAAAACAAAGCTGTTCCTATTAAGTTGGAATTTGCATTAATGGATGAAGCTGCAAAGGTAGTATTTAGATTATTAGCCGGGAAGTTATCACCTAAATAAAACCCTGCTTCGGAGTCACCCAAGAGCACTTTTGCGTGTTGTCTATAAATGTCAATTTTTTCACGCATCATCAAGCTTGAACTCGGATACAAGGGCCGGTTGTTACTATTTACACTAGTGCAAATATCCATTGCTGGTGCATTTCCCCCACTGGCTTCACCGGCATCAAAGGCTGTTTTATTGAAAAACATTCCCATTGTCATATCCATAATAGGATTTGCTGTTTGCAAACTAAAATCTTGATCAAACACGGTTTGAAATAACGATGAAGTAACTCCGGGGCCAATGCCACCAGTTACAAATACCTGATATTTTTTTCTTGTAACACTGCCGCTAATATCTTCTTGAATTACATCAATAAGTTGATTAAGCTTTGTTCTAGTAGAAGTTTGGTTTCCCAATCCACCATCTTCAAAATTACCAAATTTAATTGCCATTGTTTACTCCCTAAACTTCTACTTTAACTACTTTTGTTATGCTAATATTTGTGTTTGTTTCTATTATTTTTACTGGTACACTTATTTCACTATTAGCAGAATATGCAGCACTATATTGAGCATATATTTCTGATCTGTTTAATTGTACCGTTACTGTATCAGCCGTATTTACTGTTGGCGAAAAGCTTTGATCACCATCATATTCAGCCGCTTTTTTAAAACTGTTGTTAATAGTTTCTTCGCTGCTTCCCTCAGCCCGTAAAAATCTGCCATCATACTCTAGTCTAAATTTTCCATCAATGTTTTCCAATATTGTGCCAGCCTTCTTTTTCAAGTCAATAGTAAGTGATATTGCTTGAGGTGCTACACCTATTACACTGATTTTATTGTTCTGATTTGCAAATGATGCCTCTAAAAAGAAAAAATCCTGAGGCGTTTGAGCTATTTGAGTATTTTGATTAAACTCACTACTTTCTAATGTTAGTAATTGATGTTTTAAGCCAGTGTTTGCACTAGTGCTAGCTTCAAAAATAGGCGTATTTTTTTCTATTTTTTCACGACCTATTGTTTTTCCGTATTTTTTAATGATAGTATAATCAATTTCATCATCAAAAAAAGCATACTGTTGAATGCTAAAATTACCATCTGCTATTGCCTTTCGGCCGGCATCTGTTAATACAGCATCAATTAAAATGTTGTTTGTACTATGATCTAACAATCCCATACGTATACACTCCTAAATTAACTTAATTTATCTATAAATATGCAAAAGTAAAAATAATAATCGTCGACAAAGCATTATTGTTTAAACTTCTTCTTCTAAATACAAATCTACTATTTTTTGTTGTTGGGTAAATATATCAATTAATTGTACTTTATAATTTGGGTTAGCACTGTCTTTATTAACTTTTTTTGTTATTGTGTTGTTTTCTGGACAGTGATATATCTTTATATTTTTATATTTGCTAGCATTTAATGAATCTGATAAAAATATTTTATTGTCTAATCGATTGGGCACGTTGTTTATATACAAATTTGGTTGTTGCAATTGTGCACCTGACTGGCAAACAGTTTCCTTAACAAATATGTTAGTTGCGCTATTTATTCTAGAAAAGATTTGATTGGATAAATTAGATATGTTGCCTCGAGCATCATATGAACAAACTGTAAATATATAATCTTCATCATCATTTATGTTGTAATTAAAACTAGTTACATGTCTAGTGCCAAAACTTTTCAAGTTTTGTGGCACGTCTTTTAAAATATTGTTTATAGGGTTTTTGTATCCAACGCTATCACTAAAGTCAAAAGCTTTTATTAATTCAAAGGCATCATTTATTGTATTTCTTTTAAATATTAAGTACCCTTTCGTATCATTAACACTTTGTCTAACGTTGTTTATTGTAACATTTGATTGCTGGTTTGGTACCCAGCTTATTTTTAAATTTTGCCCTACCGTTCTTTGCACTTTTACGTGAGGAGGGTTAGGTTTAATTACATCATCTGTAGTCACAGAAAATCTTTTAAAGTAACGTGATTCTATAACAGTAAACTTAAGCGTTTCAGCATTTTCGTTAAATATACTATATACAAAAACTGGAAATATTTCATACGTATATTTTTTACCCATTAATATATCATAGTCTTTATACGTATATTTTCTTCTTTGAAAAAGACTATACACCTCAGAAAATGAAACATTCCCCTTTTTAGTTTTTACATCGTTTAATCTGTATAAATTACTAACAAAGGTTACATCAATTAAACTATCGTTTTTCCCGGTTTTTGTTTCATATTTATATATATTGTAGCCAATTACTAATGGATTTGCAGCTAGATTTTTTAACCTTGCCACAGATACATTACCCACCGGTAACGTAGTAAATCTTAAACTTATAGTATTGTTTTGATTTACATTTGAATTAGCAGTCGCATTAGCTTGTGCCTGTATTTCGAAGGCTTCTTGTACGCCAACAGAAGAGCTTTCATTAAAATTGGAAAATATATTGTTTGCAGCGTTTTGTGTCATTTGGCCTATAAAGTCAGCAGCTACATTATTTACGACAGAAAATTCATCGATGTTTTGTGACTCTATATTTATAATTTCACCGGTAACCTGATTTATATTTTGTATTGGTGGTATAACGTTATTAGCAAAATCAACTAAACTATATCTGTTTGAATTTGTGTCTGTGTTTCTAAAAATACTTTTTTGATCAATATGATCTAGAATATATTCAAAAAATTGTTTATTCGCATTGTTATTTAAAAAATTGTCAGTAAAAACTTCGTATGCCGATGTTCCACGACTTATAACTACCGGTCTATCTAGTACTAGATTTGTGTAACGATATTTTTTTTGCATATTTTCAGCATAGTCTACATATTCATTTTTATCATAAGTAACATAGACAAATTTTACTTCGTGATCACGAACTGTTACATCTGACTGATCTAGATCGATGCTTAATACATTGTTAGATATTTCAGTAATAGCACCACTTATTGGCTCTCCTACATTTACTTTCTTTATACTCATTTTTTACCTAATTTTTTATTTTAACATAATCACTTTCTACATAATCTTCTAGTAAAACTGATATGGCTATATTGTTGTATTTGATATCTTTGTCACTAATATCTAGCTTGCATGCAAATATTCTGTCAAAAACAAAGCCTGAAGTTGTGTTATCAATAAACTTAGATGGGTTTATTAGTTGATTGTTTGATAAAACAAAATTATTCAAATCTATTTCTCCATCCACTGTGTAATTTGGAATATACCTTTGATCTTTGTAAATTTTAATGTCAACATCATTTGGTGTGTAATCTTTGACACATTTAACACCTTTTTTCAGATTTTTGTTGACATAATTACGCTCATTAAAATCGATACCAGTACTGCTTAGTAAAAACTCTTTAATTAATCTAGATTCAATATTTTTTGGGTTTCTATCCCCAACTAACACCGAAGCTTCTAAACCATTAAAAGAAATAGTCGTGTTGGGAGAGATAGAAAATTGCGTCAAATCAAATTTGAACTTATTCGAATAAACTTCATTTTTGTTAAAATCTGTGATGACAAAATTTAAGGTTATAACTTCTTTTTCCCGAGCTATTGAATATGGTATACCTACAACACATATTAATGCGTCACTAAAATAATCTTTCAATTTTTCCTTTTTATCTAAATTCTGAATATAAGGAAAATCAGGAAAGTCCCCTTGTAGAAAATAATTTAGTTGCGGTAATGGTCTATTGTAAAACTTGTTCAGAATATTCAATCTAATCTGTTCAGCACTTATATAATCAAAATTTGCAATGTCAACTATACCAGTTTTTTCTCCAGACCCTCTTATCTCTTCTATTAAATCTGATTTTACAATAGAATCTAAAGCATCTCTAAAACTCTTAACTGTGTTTATTAAATCGTATAAGACTTTGAATCTTGTACTATTGATTTTGTTTCTTCTGCATAGTGCTTTTAATGATACAATGTTATATTGAAACTCTGCTTTTTCTGTAAAATAGTTACAATATATAACTGGTTTCAGATTTTCTTGAGAGTTGTAATATGCTGATCTAGAATAGTCGTCTAACACGCCAGCGTAAAAATAATTGTTTCTATCTAGACTAGTCGGAGATGTTTTGTTTTGAATATCTTGCAAAATTATTGTGGGCGGTATAGTGTCAGTGTCTGTGACTATAGCTTGTATTGTTTCATATACCGGCGCAGGAATTTTTAAATCTGTGTCTTCAAAATTAATTTCTAAATATGTTTCTTTTTTAATTTTTTCAAATGAACCTAGGTCGCTTTCTATATTTTTATCGATATAATTCTTAAAATCTAAATTATCGGAATTGTAATTTTTAAATTTAGAAAACATTTCATATTGAAATGATGCATCAGCAATACGCATTCTGTTACCGGTTACCTGGGCGTATTGAAGAAGATCCGCTAATCTTCTAAGTACTGCCGGTTCAGCGCTTTCGACATTAATTATTTCACTACCTATCGGAAATACTATATTAGCAAGATCAATCAAAGAAACAGGGGTGCCCGGGACCTTTGACACAATGTAATCATGATTAAATTTTAAAATTTGATTAAATAAGTAATTATTAAACCCATTAGCTCGAGCTGTTTTGTGAAACAGTAACCGCATTTGTGTGTCAAAATAAGCATTTTTATAGGGTCTGGTTATCTCTTTAAATTGTGGTATTGGTCCACTTGATTTTCCTTCATTTGATGAATCTAAGTTACTAATACCCGACAAGTTAAGTTCTGAAACATTCGTTATATTTTTTATTTTAAAATCATACCCGGGGATATTAGTCATCAAGTTATATATTGTCGTGTTTAAATACATCGCTTTTGTATCAAACGGTGAGCTAGGCAAACTTTCCGAGATCATCCCCATATAATTATATGTTAGCAAAAAACTCATAGAAAGAATATAAAGTTTATCTTCTGCAGAAAAATCAGACAAAGGATATTTTACCACACTAGGGGCAATTTCATTGCTAATAATTAACTCAGCGATAGGATAGGATGCAGTCTTGTCGAAGGATGAAGACTTTTGTGCAGCAACAAGTATTGCCTTTTTGTTTAAGACACATATCCCTGCATCATCAATGCCGTTTTCACCTGGCAAATGTAGTGTTACAAACGCATCATTAGGCAAGTTAAGCATACGCTTAATATTTTCTTTAAATGTTTTTACTAGTGACTGCAAAGCAAGAATGTCATATTTGTTTAATTTAGTACTCAGACGTCCTATATACGTATTGAGAGTGACTACATCATTTTCGAGCGGGTCTACAAGTGTAACAATGTCACCGCCGCCATAATAAATAACTGCTTTGTTAAATAAAGCACCTACGCTATTTGGGCAAAACATATTGCATTCGTTGAATGCATCAGCAACTAAATCCGTTATGTTTCCCCCTATTTCAGTGTTACCCATTTTTTCTAAGTAAGCAACATAATCTCCAAATGCTGGCTCAGACTTACTAGCAGTCCTAAAATAATTTATAAATTGTGAAAATAATAGCACTTCGTTATATTCAAGCCTTTGTTTTATATCATTTTTAAAATTATTTACATCATTTTCTGCAAATGATATATACTCATTTAAAACAGCTATATCTGACTTATTACCTTCTAAGTAATTCTTGACTGTACGCTTAACAAAAAAAGTGCTCCCGATTGTTTTAAAACCAACGTTACTACCCTTTTTATCAAATATTCTTACTTTTGTTGAATCAAAAACCGGTTCTAAAAAATTAGATAAACTCGAGTTTTTAAGTGATACATCGAAACCCTCTTCAAGATCTATTTCTTCAAAACTAGTATTATCATATATAGCCGAATTTAAAGCAGTGCTTTGTGCGTATATGGTATTTACCATGGTAGCTATCTTTTTAGTATTATCTAAAAAATTGTCATTGTTTCTCTGACTTGTGTTAATTAAACTATCTACTGTTTTATAAAATTTGCTAATTGCAAAATATATTTGTTTTTTTAATCTTATAATCTTATCAACTTCTAATTCATAGTTTTCGAAATTTTCCGTTAAAGTGCTTACCTCTTCTTCACCTAAAACAGCTAAATGATCAGCTAGCATGTTATATTTTTCTAAAAAATTAATCTGTCGCTTTTCATATATTTCATTATCAAATATTTGCTTATTAGCTATTTCACTACTGACAAAACATGTAGATAATATAACTGGTCTATCTGCATATAGCCCAAAATCTATTAATTGACTATCACTAAATGTAGCTACAATATTGGTACTAACATTTTCAACTGTTTGAGAAAGTGATGTTAATATATTACTGTTTTTTTCATTACTGCTAGTATTAGCTTCATATATTTTTTTATATCCCATTTAACATTCCTTAATAAGGCCAATTAACTTCAACTGTTTCTGAAAATGTCTTTTGTCCCTCAGGGGTTTCATATACGATGGTTATTTCGTAAGTTACAGTTTTAGTACCTTTCATGCTTTGCAATATTTCACCTACGTAAACAATGTCTTTATTATTAGTATTATCAGTACTAATAACGCCAGCTTTCCAATCGTAAAAAGTAACACTGTTTTGCCCAACTGGTATTCGCAACTTAAATATGTTATTTACACCGGTAGGTACTGTAGAATCTTCACTGGTGATTACGCAGTCCGCATCAATACTTAATATATTATAAGGTGCAACAAAATCAAATTTAGTATATCTTAATAATGGTATGCCCCCAGCAGCTGCATCGATATTATCCATATCAACAAAATAACTTGCCTCAGCATTGATACCAAACTCCGTTTCGACACCTACAGCTACACCTTCAATTGTTTCTACATTTTCAATATCAGACCCATTAAACATATATGTTTCATTGTAAGTTGCGTAATCAAAAAGAAACTGAAAATCCTGGATTGACGTGTGCGTTTTTGTCTCAATAGTAAATGGGTGTTCAAAACTTAAAGGATTATAAAGTTTAGTACCTAACGTATAATATGGTATATCATTGAGCTTATGATAATAGTACTGTGATAAAGGAAATGATCCTAGCTTAAAATAAAATGTAGAATTAGCAAAGTTTGTAACACCCGGCAAAGAAGAAAACTGTTCGTATCCAATTTCAACTTCGTTTAAGCTTTCATAAAAACTAGATAATATTCCAGGTTGTATTACACTCTGCAATGTACTAGCATCTGCCGAAACAGGATTAATATAAAATCTTCCTAACTCCCTAATTATATTTTCTTGTTTGTCGTGTTGTTTTATGTCTAAAAAATAAAGTTCTTTTTTGTCTTTTATTGATGTAAGTATAGATTCATTTACAACAACAAGTTTTGATTCATCAATGTTATTTGGAAGCCAAGGGTTTGCTAAATTTACTAAAATTCCATCTGCAGATTTTGTTTTAGCCAATGTCGCACTAGTGTTGCTGTCAGTTTGCCATAAACATTTTAAGACTTGTCTCTTATAGGTTTTAGGCAATCTTTTAAAGTTTATTTCAAATGTTATATTTTGTGTTCGATTTACATTGTAGTTGTAAACTTTCTGAATATCATCGATTAGTATTTTTACGCCGGCATATTTGTCAAAGGGGAGAGATGGTTTATTTTGAAGATTAATTTTGTATTTTTTATTGTTTTTTACAAAATATATTTCATACTCTACACCAGCAAACTGTTCCGCTACAGCATTGTTGTTGCCAGTATCGATAAAGGCAAAAATTAACTCTAAGCCGCTTGATCTAAGCTGATTTATGGTACCGGAGAATCTAATTGCTGGTAAAAAACCAGGACCAATATTGAAGTCTAAACTTTCCGTTTGTGTGCCTAACGTGTAAGGTAATTCATGATTAAAGTTAGAAGATAAATTTGTAAAAGTTTTAAAATTTCTACTAATCACTGGACTGACACGGATATCTTGAGTTCTATCTGTTTTATTAAAATCTAGTACGGCTGTTCCTTTATTATTGTAAAAATTTAAAACCTCAGTTTCCGTAAAATTAAAAGGCCCAGAATTAATTGACGAGTAAATATTAAAGTCTATATTTTTGTTAACAGTAATCCTTTTTTTTAAACTTTCCCTATTAGTGATTGTCGATATATTTTTTACAGCTGTGCTATAACCTTCAGATTGATATTCTTTGTAAGCCAATCCTAATGTGTCTATAGTATTATCATTGGTAAATGTAGGTGGTAATCCTACACCTTCTGATAAGTTGACATCAAAATCTAAAGAATATTTTTCCAAAATAAATTCAACTACCTTATTATATAAATCAATTAACACTTGTTGTCCGACTATGGTTTTTTTATCCATTACGTCAATAGTGCCCAAAAAACTTTCTAATTCAGACAGCAGATCGCCTAAGTTCCCTTCTTCTCGAGCTTCTTCAATTAACTCTTCTACAGTGACTAATCCATATTGTGGTGCGCCCATATTATTTCTCAAAAATTATTGTAAATATTCTTATAAATTTCTGATACCCTCTGTTATCATACAAAAGCTTTCCAGCATAATATATCTTATGTGTAGGGTTACCATATGGATCTCCAAATGATCCAACTTCTAGCAACACTAATTTATTTAGCTCATTATTCTGCGTATCAATTTCAAATACCTGACCTAACAAATCATTATAATTAGTATTGTTAGTTATTTTTACTGCAGTAAAATTTTTCTCTGCCAATTTTTCTTTTTCATAAAAATCGTTAAAATCTAGATCCTTGTTTTGAGATAAAAGATTTTTAAATTTGCCGAAGCTTTGCATACTGCCATTTGAAGCTTTGAATACCGGTGGCATATATGCATGAGTTAAACTGTTTCTAAATTTATTGTCATTCAACAAACCCGGTGCATTAAAAACATCAACTTCCTCTAAAGGGCTGACAACTGCTGGCGTATATCTATTACCGTTGGTTTCTATAGCAAACTCACCAATGCCACTTAACTCATCATCAACGCCTAATGCATCTAGTTTATAAAACGCATCAAGACTTTTACTGAATATCTCTTCAGAAGCATCATATAAATCACCTGAACCAGTAACCGGGAAATTTCCATCTTCTGTTTGTTTTAACAAGAATCCATTTTTTATTATAAAATTTGATGTTTGTTCATAGCTAATCGTACCATCGATGTTATCTATCTCAGGTATAATAGTATCATAAACATTACTAAAGGCTTCAAATGAAATATGGTTTGATACATCAGCAGCAGTTTTGCCATCATCACTTATATACTCTATGTCTCTATCAGAATAACTTATATATTTTACATTAAAAGTACCATTACGCAGCTGTCTTCTACCATTTTGCGTAATAATAACATCCATTATTCTTTGTTTTTTATTTAATATACCAGCCATAACAACAAATCCTACTAGATCTTAATTATACAAAAGATGAAAATTGCGTGTTTAACTAACAACTTTCATCTTTCTTATATCACTAATTTTAACCGGCCTTTCACCAACACCAGCTCGCGATTTATATAGCTTTCTAGGTCTGTCTCTATTCAACTCAATAGCTCTATTCACTCTCATCATTTTTTTTTTGACTTTGTTCGAGTTTACCGAGCACCTCTTCCAATATTGCTATCTGATTTTTATATTTTTTATTGACTTCCACAATCGTAGCTAAACGATCATCAACAGCTGCAACAACATCACCAAGTGAATTAGCCAAGATTTCTATTTTTTTATCGATAGAATCACTAGTGTTAGCAGCACCAATTCCGCTTTGAGCAATTTGCAAAACTTTTTTCGATACTTCTTTTAAAATATTTTCAGCATTATTCTCTTCTGATTGAGAAATTTCTATTTTTTGAATTGAATCATGTAACAATTTAACGTTATCCATACGTCACCCTCTCTATTAAAATAAAAAATCATACAAAAAAAATGAGGTGCGTAAACACCTCATTCCATACTTTTTAATAATTTTTATAAAAAATTATGCTCTTACAATGATCTGTACAATATCATCATTTTCCAGTCCAAAACTAAATTTAAAATCAGCTGTAGACATAGAGGTATGATCCATTACATAGTCACCAGTTGATGAAGCGTTGTAACCAACATATGCGTCAGAACTAGAAACCAAAAGCTGACCATTCAAGTATACGTCAATAGCATTTGCGGCGTTTGCAGAAGATACAGCACTTACATCAAACTTAGTACCACCATTTGCATCATTACTCAAAACATTCCCAGCATTCATACTAGCTGTAACTGTGAAAGCATTCTTTGAAGAGTTAGCAGCACCACCAGCAGCAGCAAATGCTAGAGTTGCAGTACTTAGACCATCAACAGTAGCAACACTATCAATTTTCAATACCTCTCCTGCAGAACCTTGTACATTAGGAAGTAAAAGTTGAAAATTGTTGTCTATACTGTCTTGTGCACGTAAGTTGACAAAGTTTCCACCGTTGCTGTCTTCTAAGAATCTGACAGCACCAGACATTTCTAATCTTTGCTCTTGAAAATTGTTACTTAAGGCAAACTTAAAGCCAGCATTGTTAGCATCAATTGCATCGACGTTAACAAAATTAAATTCGCCAGCCCCAACTAGTGCTTGAATACCTCTAGCATTGTTATTAGCTAAATCTCGAGCAAATGTAAAAGATCCCAAAGGTGAATCCAAAAGTATAGCTGTGCCATCTGATCCGGAAAGTGTAAAATTGCCGCTTGTTTGATTAATCGTACCGATACTTGATCCAGCCAATTGGATGTCGACCTGAGCACCGTTATCACCACCAAGTACTGTTCCGTTTGTACCAGAAAGAATTAAGGCAGCGGTTCCTTCAACTCTGATTTGACCATCACTATTTTCAGCCGATATCACGATATGATCTGATCCACCAATTTGGATAGCTACATCACTTCCATTATCAACGCCAATATCAACACCAGTAGAACCAGATAAAATACCTTTTGCAGCTGCAGCAATTAACAAATTGCTTGAGTCAATAGATATAGAGTCGCCCGCATCTTCAACTTCTAATTTACCCAATCTAACTGTTGCTAAATCAGATGTAGCATAAGAAATTTGTGTCGCACTTGCAGATGTCCAAGTTTTTGAAAATACAAACACATCATTTGGATCACTTTCATCAATAAACAATGCAGAAGACTGTCCCCCTACTGTCGGTGATGAAAACAAGATACCAACGTCATTATTTGATGTACCAAATCCATCAGACCCAGAGTTTAATGCAATAAGTGTATCTTGGATTGTTGTATTTACGGTATCGATAGTTGTTGTTGTACCGTTAACTGTCAAGTTTCCTTCAATTGTAACGTTACTTGAGAAACTACCAGTAGCAGCATATATATTGTTCCAATCTAAAGTTGATGAACCAAAATCACGTGTACCATCTGCATCAGGTACTAAATTTTGATGAAAAGTACCAGCAGCAGCATTAGAAAAATCAGCTTTACCGTGAATTCTCTTAATACCTGCAGCCATATGTGAAAGTATAACTGACAAGTCAGTCGCATTAATATCGTTTTTTTCTGCGGCGGTAATATTTTCGTTAATTCGCCCAGCGTTTGTTCCAAAAGAACCAGTGATTTGAGGCAATCTCATTTGAGTTTTTATAGCCATAAAAAATCTCCATTTAAGTTATATAATATGTTTAAGTTTTGTTTTATTCGAATAATACCTAACTACTTACTAACCTAACTAGAGACCTTTGCTTTCCCTTCTTAACTGTTTATACTAAGTATGTTGAAAAAAACAATGTCAATTAATTTCTATATAATATTTTTTTTAAATTTCTTACATGATTATCATAAACAGCACAGTCGCTACTAGTAAACTCAATTGCATATTTGGTACCTAAATCATTAGGGTCTTCAAACTCAAATTGAAACTGGCCTGAGCTGGATCTATTCGCGTTAATTAGCTTCATGCCTTTCATCATTATATATGCAGCGATTGATAGATCTGATGTTTTATATGTTTTCATTTAATCTCTCATTTGTAATATAACTAATTATACAATAATATTATAATATCTGTTGATTTGCATTTTTAATTTTATTTATGGCTGGTCATTTTTATATGGGTGATCACTAGGCAAAACGGAAGTGACGCCCCACTTATGAGCTAGATAACCTTCTGCTTTTTCAACGTCTGTGATATCTGTGCCACCGGTACCTGGAAGATCAGCGACTGCAAAAAATTCTGCAAATTGACCATCTAGTCTTCTATTTGCTCTGTTTCTCATAATCCTTAAATCCTGATTTGTTGACAGTGAATTATCATAATCGTTAACTGGAGTGAAAGCATTAGCACCATCTACCCTTACAGAAATTTGATTACCAGTTTTGTTAAAAATTGCTACTACTATATGCCAATTATCCACGCTTAATGATGAATCAAAACTCTCCTTATTACCTATAGTAGAAGATATTCTATTTGAAGACAATGCATCTAAGTCTAATTCTCCGGGCCATGTATTATCATCAGCCGCCGATGAAATTGCGTAATCTCTTTTAGGCGATTGATTTGTTTGATAAGACCAAAAACTATCTCTAGTGTGATCAACCGTATCTGCCAGAAATAAACCTATTGCCCAATGATTTCCGTTACCATCAACCTGAGCTTCAAATGAGTCGCTTATAAGTGACGCAGAACCATTAAAATCAAATACAGAATATCCATTAAGCGCATTATCAACAACGGTCGGATTGTTGATAATATTCATAGTATATGTACCAGCCTTGTCAGTAACACTAGTTAATGTTGTGCCACTCGTAGTATAATTTTCAGTGTCAGATGCATCAAACCATGCTACTGGTGTGATATCCGTACTTGGAGACCAAGCTGTGCCAGAAGATACAAGAGGTCTTCTACCAGCACGAAACGATCTTGTAAACGAACTAAACATTATCCAAATCCTACCAATTGACCCAATACAACGTAAGATCCAGAATTGTTAAGTATACTAAATGATATCACATCTTGACCATTGGATGTTCCAGACGGCGCAGATCCGCCCTGCCACATTAGTGTTTGTGCCGAACCTTCAATCTGAACTGCAGATGGAATATATGCTGTTGCACTTTGAGTAACTAAAAGCGTCAAGTTGGTTGCAAAAGCAGTAGCTAAATTAAGATTTGTAAAGTTAGCTGTAAAGTTTGAAGTTGAACCAGAATGGAAAAAGATATGACCGGTACTACAATCGTGCGTTACAACACCTGTTGCTGCTGATTTTGTTTCAAAGTTTTCGTGAATACCACCGTTAAAAATTGTTGTACTTTCAACGCCTAAAGATCCGGTAATTCCAACATTACCAAAAAATTGAGATCCGGATATAGTAGCTACAACAGAATCATCAATGCTAAACACACCGGATGCTGCGTTTATTCCGGTACCGGCAGCTGCATCGATCAAATCAGCTATTGTTTCCCTCCTTGTTGTGAAACCATCCGCATCAATAATAGCTATTGAGTCACTAGCAACATCAACTACAGCCTCAGCAAGATTGGCTAGATTTAAGCTAACGCTGTTTGTATCGACAAAAAGACCACCGTTTGTCCCATTAACAACTGAGAGAACACCGCTAGATTCTGTAAGGCCTGATCCGGCAATGCTGCTAGTAATAGAAAATTCCGTGCCTACTAAAGATAAGCCATCCCCAGCTGTATAAGTGGTGCCGCCACCTGTAGATGCAATTGTTATTGCTCCGTTTGAAGCGGATGTAATTGTTACATTAGAACCTGCAATAAGATAAGAAGAACCGTCAGTCAACTGTGTTAAAGAACCGCTTAACCCATTTGAAAAATTTGCGGATGACGTGAGAGTAACTACGACAGAATCATCAATTTCAAATTCAGTCGAAGATAAATTTAACCCTGTGCCAGCTGTATACGTAGTATCAGTATCAGTCGATGATATATATATTTGCCCTAAAGAAGCTGTTGTTATAGTTATGTTATCACTAGCAACTAAGTAAGCACTACCGTCTTCTAAGGTTGTTAAGGATCCCGACAATATAGCAGCTTTAAACATTGAACTGCTCATATAACTGGTCGTCTCGAGAGACCCAGTTACCCCTACGTTTCCACTAAACTGTGAACCGGTTAGAGTTGCGACTACAGTGTTATCGATACTAAACTGATTAGCAGTCAAATTTAACCCGACACCCGCAGTGTATACTTCGCCACCTTCACCACAACTGCCAGCAGATAAATTGTTAGACCCAGTAGTTGTTGTAATAACGGTTACTGTATCGCCTTCTTCTAGATTAGTCCCAAATTTAATTTCATTGTCGGTAAATAAAAAATAATCTGCAGCTGCGTCTCCTACCTGTGTATCTGTACCTGACATCGCTAGTACGCCATTGAAAAAAACGTCTATTAGACTAGGTTTGTATCCTGCTGATTGAAAATCTGATTGTGCAGTACTTAAAGCTGAACCAGAAGATATAGATGCAGTAATGTTATATACGCATTTAGTTACTACAGCGTTTCCGCTAGAAGAAATAGTAACTTGACCATTACTCCCACTAACTATTGAAATTCCTTCACCAGCAACCAAGTAACTCGAACCATCTTCTAATTGTGTTAGGGATCCGGATATCCCGTTAGAAAAAACTGCAGAGCTAGTAAGTGTAACAACAACGCTGTCATCTATCGATAGTGTATAATTACCATTAGAACCGCCATCAGTAAATGACAAACCAGTACTAGCAACAAAAGCTCTCTCATTAGATAATGAACCTGTGTTTGACAAAACTAGATAACTAGCTGCAGTTTCTCCGCCTTGATTATTTGTTCCCCCTCCAACTACACTTATAACAGTATCAATGATATCATCTTGCACTAAATCAAATCCAAACACAATACTGCCAGTACCAGAAAGATAATAGTCTCTATCACTAGAATTGACCAATGCACTGGAACCTGTGTGTAACAACTGACCATTAAATGACACGTCTATCTTATTAGAATCATAACCAGCATCAGAAAAATTAACCCCTGATATATCTAAAGGATTGTAAGCGCTATGAGTGCCAGTTAAGTAATATGTGACCTTACTTCTGCCATTAATAGCAGATATATCTGCGGATATTGTTAAAGAGTTTGACCCTGTAGTTAATGATATACCTGCTCCAGCTTCTATAACTTTAGCATTTGTCAATGATCCAGTTGCAGTTGTTAATACGTATTCTGCATCATTTTCACCGCTTCCACCGCCTCCGCCACCACTAGCAGTTGAAGAAATAGTAACAGATCCGTTTGATCCAGTAACAATTGTTATATTGTTCCCTGCTATCAAATATGATGTACCATCTTCCAAGTGCGTCAGAGAGCCAGACAATGCTGGCGCCTGTACAGTGCCAGAAAATATTGAACCAGTTAAAGTCGCAACAGCGGAGTCGTCGATTTGTATATCATTAGCATTTACAGTTATACCAGTACCGGCACCAACATTTAATGTAACTGCACCTGATGTACCTCCACCAGTTAAGCCGTTTCCTGCAGTGACAGCTGTGATATCACCTGAGCCTCCACCGCCCCCACCGGAACCAAGACTTTCTGAAAGCATTTGACCAACATATATAAAAGCTCGAGCAGTTGTTGGTATTTTGCTAGCATCATAATCTTGTACAAATAAAATTCCACTATATGTATCAATAGACCAATCTAATTCAGCTAGCGGGTCAATAGTATTGCCATTTTGGTCAAATAAGTCTAATCTGTATGGATTAGGCGCTAGCTCAGAAAAACTTTGTGGTACAATTTGTAATGCACCCAGGGTTTCCCAAAGTAATCTTGAATTGTCAAAAGTACCATTCCCAGCCTTGGTGTTTGAAGTTAAGCTAGTATAGTCTCCGGTCAAATATAATTGATAGGCATGAGTACCAGGAGATTGCGCTGATGCATCAGAATCATAATCATTTGCGTCATAAGCAGTACCTGATATTGCTTCTAAATCAAATTGTACATATTCAACGGTTGCATTTAAACCAGCTGAAGCACTTTGCAAAAGATACAGAGTTTTTGCAGGATTTGTTGGTATGTCTTCTGCAAAAATAGTCTGCGCAGAAACCTGAACCGCTGATGGGATAGTTTCTTGTGCATCAGAAGCATTAACCCCAGTATGAGATTTGTTCAGAAGCTTTTTCTGCGCAAATAATGTTGCTGTTAAATTTGTTTTCCCGGCCATTAACTGTAACTCACGTCTATTCTAGATATATATCCTGTCCAGCTGTCATTTGTGACTATTCTTAATATTAAATATTCTGAACCTTCAATTGAACCAAGTAATCTTTGGCCATTAAAGGTACATATATTTGTTGCTCCGCTTCCATCGATGGTTGGATCTAAATCGCCTGAAAGGCCTCCATCTCCATCATTGTTTCCACCAAGCGCGCCTAAAGCTGTGTCTAAAAAACCAGTTTTGCCAGGAATTTTAGCATCGATGTATACATTTTTACCACTTAAGGCTGTCGCTCTAGTTACCAAAGTAGCATCACCATAAACAGTTATTGTTACTTGCGCAACACTATTAACTGTGTTATTATAAAAGTATCGATAATAATCTCTTTCACTATTTGTTAAGCTACTGTAATCTGGGTTCCCAGGTGGCGCTATAAAACTTCCGCCCTCATTTACGTCTCTAAAATCACCACTGTCTGGACCCTTTGTAGGTGACATTAGTTGCGTATTATATATTAACAACCCTGTAGCATGTTCAGGGTAAGAAGCATTGTCATTTAAGCTAGTCGTTGATGACCACTCATTCGAAGAATCAGTAACATCCGACTGTGCTGCATAACTGCCTGAAACCAATCTATAAGTTTCACTATCGAAATATTCGCGGGTGTTTGCATTCGAAGTATTACTATCGCTGAAAACTAGGAAGTAATCACTGTTAGTGCTGCCAACGCTAGCATTCTTTGCAGAAAAAACGTGTGAAATAGTAGAGTTAAAAGATCCTCTTCTTTGTGTTGTTGAAACACCAACTGAAGAAGGGGGTAGTGAATTTGCTCCGGAGTATCTAATACTTGCTGTAACATCGAACACAGCTTCATGCACGTCACTTTTTGTCGCATCTAATGTTTGTAGTGAACGAGATGTGCCAGAAACGGTGTTACCGCCTGATGTTAACTTCGAACCTGACACTTCAATGCTGGTTACTGTAAATAATGAAGTAGATGTTGATATAGCACTGCTGCTGTCACTGTAAACGTTTCTGTATGCATTTGAAACTGTAAAATCAAAACTTCCAGTTGGCCTATTGGTAGTTGTGAAGTACTTGACACCAGACAAATTATAAAATGCAGCCGCTCCAAACTGAGTATACCCTGTATTCGATATTGATATGTTGTTAGAGTCATCATCATTGACCCACTCTATGTAATCAGTTTCACGATCTGTTTCACCATCTATTCTGTGTATTACTCTAACATAGTTCATGCCGTTAACTTGATCCGCAGTTGAGACTTTGTAATCTGCTGTTCTATAAAATTTCCGAAAATCAGGTAAATTGTCGCCATCTTTTCCATTAAGCGCCTCTGTAATATTAAAAAACCCGGATCCATTCGAGTTATATGAGGTAGTATTACCAACTGTGCCTAAAGTAAAATTATACAAGTCTACACTGTGGCTTTCAACGCCATTAATTTCTAACACTAGAGAACCAGTGTGGCCATCTCTAAAACTATTCGCCGGGTAACTGTTACCGTTAGCATTCGTACTCTGGTTAACTGTACCATTAATTTCTGTTGTTTTCTGAAATAATCTAATTCTTTCATTTCCAGATGATGTTTCAGTAGTATACAGATCATTAACGTCTTCACTTCCTAACCCAGCTGCATTTGTAACACTAACATAACTGCCATCAGCGACAGAAGACAAATCATTGCTAGCACCGAAACTTAAGTATCCAACGTTGCCGCTGTCCGCAGAATCTAAATCTTGTACAGGGTCAGAGTCATTTACAGCATTATTAGCTGTCGCTGGAAAATTTACTGATATTTCTGATATATTACCTGCCCAGCTGGCATCGGCTTCGATGGCTACAACAATTCTGTCATTTGCAGCTATAGACCCGGTGCCAAAACTAAAATGATTTTGTGTTCCTAAAGCACGAGTAAACGTACCAATGTAACCACCATCGCCGTAACTGCTAGATTGATAGTTAAATTCACTACCTAAATCCATCCAACTACTGGTTTGTGGACATCTAATCAATACATGTATGTTGTCTGTGCTCAAAGACGTACCTAAACTATCAATATCTGTGCCAGTACCTGATATTGTAATATCAAAATCTCGAGCAAAATCACCAGAATTGTTTTGAAAGGTTCTAAAAAATGTTCTTTTTCCACTAGTTTCCGCGGAATAATCCGGGTTTCCTGATGGACCATTTGCAAAAGATGAAAAGTCGCCTGAATTTAAAGTATTTGTTGGCGCAAATAGCTTTCTATCATAAAATTGCAGCCCATCACTGTGTGCTCCGGATCCTGTAATGTATGTTTCTGAGTTCCATATGTTTTCTGACGCAGTAGTACTAGCCTGTGTGTCATAACTGCTAGATATTATGCGGTAATCTTCCCTTCTAAACGTTTCCAGCTGCGGACTTGACGTATTTGTTAGATTATACATCAATATTTGATTAGCTGTTGCCTGACCAGAGTTAGAAAGGTTTGCTTTTAAAGGATGAGTTACATTTGTGCCAACAGTTACTGTGCCATTTAAAAAATAATTTGCGTCAATATCAGTTGACCTAGTAATATGTAGCTGTTTTGTATGATCTTCACCGCCAGCAGTGTCAATCGACTCTTTTGATAGCGCAGAAAAACTAAATGATAGACTGTTGCTACTATCTGCTGAATTAGAAGTTGAAAATGTCACATTATTTGTGTCATATACGTATTTATAAGCATTAGAGACACGATTGTTATATGTTAAGCTGCCACTTTGAAAGTATTCTACACCGGATAAATGTATTGAGCCGGACCCTTCAAAATTAATTGAATTTCCAGCGCTATTTAATGCATCCGCATTATCATCATTAACCCATTCAACATAATTAGTTGTTACAGTTGATCCGGTTTTAACATGAGTAACTCTTAAGTAGTTCCAACCGTTTCTTTGATCTGCAGTTTTAACAATATATTCACCGGTTCTGTGTTTAAATGTTTCAAAAGTGCTACCATTTGAAAAGGTACCGGCCGTAGCTGTAGATATATTTAAAAAACCAGATAAATTTGCATTCAAATAGTCAGCAGTACCTGACCCAGAGTCACCTGCGCCAGCTTCGACTGTTAAATCTATCTCTTTTAACACAGATCCGTTGACTTCTAGTTTTAAAACACCAGTATCACCATCACCAAAGCTATTTGCAGGATAATTTACATAACTGCCGCCACCTTGATTATTACTAACGACATCATCATTTAATATCCCACTAACATCTTGTGTTTTAGCATATATTCCTAATCTGATATTGTTGTCACCATCAGTTGTTGCTGAATATGTTTCATTTACATCTTTTTCGTCGCCAAGTCCTGCAGTTGACAACACAGACGGATATGATGGTGTTTCAGAAGTTTGATCATTACTAGCACCAAAAGATAAAACTGCACTGATACCATTAGACACATTTTCTGATATGTTGTCCAAAGCAGGAGCTGGACTAGGTGAGAGTGAAGAAAGTATTTCATTAAACCTATCGATAGCTGTACCTATGGGAGTTGACGGCGTAAAATCCGTAAATAGCCCATCAGTATAAGTACCATCCTCTGGTAAGCCAATTGATGCTGTGACAGATGCTATTCCTGTTGAATCTTCATTCATAATTAAACCAGGTCCAAACCTTATTGTCGACATGTTAGTTATTGTAGTCGATCCACTACTAGCAGTAATTGATCCACCTCCACCACTGCCAGTAGATGATATAGTTATAGAACCATCGGACCCAGTAGAAATTGTAATATTTGTACCAGCAATTAAATATGGGTCACCATTAACTAAAGTTTGTAAAGATCCCGATAAACCAGCTCTTCCTACCAAGTCGTTTGGAACGTCATTTGTCCTTCCCGGAGATGTTACATACATAATTCCGTTATTTGCAGCTTTTAAAACAAATCCAACGTTTTGTATCAACACATCCGCATCTAGTGGCTTTGTATCTGTTAAACCTCCATCCGCTGCAACATATAACGTGTTGCCAACACTAAAAGCTGAGGTGTCTACGCCTTCTAAAAAACCAATAAGCGCTGCGTGTCCGTTAGAGTTATTATTTAAATCTTCTGCCAAAATAGCAGCTGCTGGCATTGTAGAATCTAAAGAAGCAGAAGAAACAGCAATGTAAGCTCTATCTCCCCCGGCATTATAGCCAGTAATATAAACAGGCGTCCCTGCATCTAAATCATAGCCAGAATTATTTCTTACTTGTATTCTTACACGATCTGCAAAGTCAAAAGTTAAATTACCAGTACCATCTGTTTGTAAAAACTGAAACTTTTCACCTACATCTTCAGGTAAAACAAATGTAATGTTACTATCAAAATCGGCTTGTGTAATTAAACTAACAGATCCTGAATATTCCGTAGAAAATATACTGGCAGTTAACTGCTGTACGGTACCAGACAAGGTTAAAATATTATCGGTACTATTATATAAAAAATCCGTATCGCCGCCTAGAGTGCCGGAATTGTTAAACTGCACACTATTAACGGGACTGCCCGGATTACTGCCAGCACTGCCAGTTGCAGCTGCTATCGTTATAGATCCATTTGACCCAGTTGTGATAGTAATATTATTACCAGCAATCAAATAAGAACTACCGTCCTCCAGCTGGGTCAAAGATCCAGATAAGACTGGTGCCTTAAACATGGATCCACTAAAGAAACTAGTAGCTTCTATAGAACCAGTTACTCCGACATTGCCAGAAAACTGAGAACCAGAAAGCGTTGCAACAACTGAGTCGTCGATGTCAAAAACAATCTGATTATCTGATGGTTTATAAGTGTTAACACCAATACCACCAGAAAGAATTATAGTTTCACTATTCTCGATTGTGCTAGTGTTACTATCATCGCTTTGAATATTAAAAGATGACATAGAACCTAAACCGGCACCATCAGCTGCTATTATTAAATGCCCATCAGACCCAGTTGTAATCGTAATATTAGTACTAGCGCTTAAATATGTATGCATATTATTATTGCTAACTGATATTCCGGTACCAGCAAAATCTTCTGGCTCTATATCTAAAACAATGTTTGAAGTAGCGTTACCAATAATAGCAGTGCCACCAGTCGATAGCCCATCTCCTGGAACAATTGTAATTGTATTTGAACCTTGTGCAACGTTACCGGAGCCATTGCCAAAACTAAGTGACAATGCAGTGCCAGAACCACCGGTCAGACCAGCTCCAGCTGCAGCAGAAGAAATTCTTAAATTTCCTGATCCATCATCTTCTAACCCAGTGCCAGCAAACCCGGATGCATCAACTGTTAAAGTCGTAGAAGAACCTAAAGCAACTGAGCCGCCTCCAGTTAAACCATCACCAGCTGTTACTGTTATTGCATTAGAAGTTAAGCTTAAAACACCAGCTGCAGCTGACAATCCGGTACCAGCTATAGCTGCTATAAAATCGACAACACTTTCTTTTTTCGAGCCATTTGAGTCGCTTGAATCAATAAAAACTATACTGTCATTGCCAACATCGATAATACCTGCACTAACTGTGTCTAAATCTAAACCTAGGTTTTGTATATCACTGACAGTTGTCTTTTTTAATCCGGATTCTGTAATGTCATATATTAATATTTCATCGCTACCAGCTAAACTGGCGACAGTAGACATATTTGTAATATCGATACTTAAAACACCGCTAGTAGAAGTCAAACCTGTATCAGACGTTGTACCTCTTATTGCTTCAACCAGATCAGCTATAGTATCTTTTTTAGTTTTAATAGTGTCAGTTGAACTACTGTCATAAAATGCAATTAAATCTGACCCTACATTGACTGTGGCTGATGCCAAATTATCAAAATCTAAATATAATTTACCACTGCTTGTGCCGCCAATCAAACCAGCATTTGTTGCTGACCCTAAATATCTTCCAATGTTAGCGACTGTTATTTTTTTTACATTATTAGAATCATTAACATCAGCTATAGCTGCTAGATCACCGGAAGCTAGTGTGCTATACGTTAAACTATTACTTAAACCAGCAATATCTATCGCCGTGCCAATATTGTCACTAGAAATAGTAACAGAGCCATCTGATCCGGTAGTAATCGCAATATTTGTACCTGATTTAAGGTAAGGAGCTCCGCTTTTTAATTGTGTCAATGAACCAGTTAACCCAGTGGCTGTAACATCACCGGTTACTAATAAATTTTTTGAATAACCATTCTGTGTCAAACCTACTTGAAAACCGTTAGGCGCTATAACATTTGCAACAAATTCTGTCTTTGCATTTCTTAAAACAAGCAGGTCTGATTTTTTTATTTCATTATCTGTCCACTTTGTGTTATTAGTTGCGGCAGATTGTCCTAGCTTGACTTTACTTAAACCCAGCTTGTCCAGCGTTGTACTTTTTGGCTTTGGCATAACTTAACTTTCCTAACTTTAACTAATAATTATTCAATAGTAATTAAATCCTCGTCAGTTATTGCGTTTGGATCATTATATATAGGCTCGTTGTCAAAAAACCCTTTTGTGCTTTTCTGATAAAAATCTTTGTTGTTTCTTTTAATTTTACTAACGTCATCTGTTAAATCTAACACTATGCCATCAGATATATCTCTACATTCTATTTGCACTGGGATTGAAGAATTAATAATTTCTAACCCTGACTGCCCTTGCGCAGTGTATAAAGTCGTTTGCTTTCTTTGTTCGAGCATGTCCCTAAACTGTCCGTAACTTGTACGCCTAAATACAGCTGCGTCAGAACTAGGTTTGTGATTACTAAGACCATATTTCAACCCTCGCAGATGCAATGCAAATTTTTGCAAAGCTTGATTTGGGTTAGGCCTAAAGTGATGACGACCTCTAGATCTAGGGCCCGTAGAAACTAGTACTCGGTATGCAGTGTCAACATCCCCTAGTGAGATTTGTTTAACCAATGTATCAACATCATCAACTGTGTATTTATTTGTAATGGTTGGATCTAAAATAACAAACGCATCTGAATATACTGAATAATCAAATGGTTCACTAAAGTGATTTGTCATGTAGGGTGACACCGCTGCATTTCTATATTGCAGGCCGTGTGCTCTATTATCATTTGAAAATGGTGTGATTAATAAATCAGTGCTATCAATATCATATTCTTCATATATATAACTAAAAGACCATTTTTCATTATAAGGTTCGCTGTGGTCACCTATAAGAAACAACCTTCTACTTTGACCACCAGATTCTGTTTCACTTATTGTATTACTTTTACCAATTTTCTCAAACAGTTTTGGAATATCAAAACAAAGACTGTGTTCTTCATACTCTTGATCATTATCTATTCTAATATTTCTAGTTAAAGATCCAAAAACACCTGCGGTGCCAGCACTTACGCTCCCTATTCTTCCGCGGTTCATGCTATCAACATGAAAAGTACTTAATCCTGAATTAATTTCCGTAAGCGCTGAAACATTGCCATATACTTCATCAACCATTGAACCAGTATATTCGCCTATCGTGCCTAAATCAAACTGATCATGATCGTTTGGCACATCATTAGCCACAGAAGACATATTTTTTCCAAAACCAATTGTTTGATTTCTAACCGACTTTTTTGGTTTTAAATCTTTAAGATAAGACCCAAACATTTCTATTTTTATATTTGAAGTACTTAATATTTTCACACCTAACTCATGATATTTTGAATTCTCAATAATATTATTAGTTTGCATGCCGAATATTAATTCGTCTTCTGGCATCAATAAATAATTTGTTTTACTATCTGTAAGTTCTTTTGTCGTAAAATTGATTGGCGGATTAGTTGCAAATGAAACATTATCTACGTATACGTTCCCAGGTGAAGATGTTTCTTCACCCAATCCAACCAAAGCTGGTCCAAAAAACCTAGCAGATGAAAGTTCGCTATGATTTGCAGAATTGCCAATATACTTATGATTTAAAGTTGCATAATAGTATTCACTCAAAGGCAATCGCGATAGAAAACCAGAAGTTTCAGTTTTGAAAGACATCGATGGTTTTTTAGAAAAATTAATTTGCTGAGTGTCACTATACCCAGATAGTCTAGTATCACTTATTTTTATAATTTTGTGATCTGTTTTTAACCTATATACGTCATCAATCAAATCTGTTATGTTATGCTGCGGGGAAGATGCCATGGCACTACCCCAATCCGATAGTGCTGCTCCACCCAGCTCAGTTGAATTACCTGAAAACAAACTACAATGGTCAGACCAAAACAAATCTCTGTTAAATTCATTTGTTGTAACATCACCAATTGACGCGGTGTATACATTATTATTTTTGTCTACTACCGGTAACGTACTGCTAAAAACTTTATTTGATTTATATTGTCGCAACAAAAATGTATGTAGCACATTATATAATATAGATGTACTTGCAACAACTAACGTAGGTGATCCCGGAAATTGAGCCTGTACTCCTACCTGGTTTGGTCTAGGGTACTGTGAAATATTATCATCATTATAAAATTGTGCTTCTATTCCGCTTATTCTTATGTATTCGCATACAAAAGGTTCAGTAATATAATCTTTTAATTTTATCGTGCTGTCTCTGTTTTGCAAATACCTTTGGCTGTCAGGAAAACCATAAGTTGAGATAGGGTTTGAAAACGCTTTGTAATACTCGTCAGCCCAAAAATGCAAATTATTATTGTAATAAAATGAGCCGGCTTCCATACTAGCAGATAATGGAGCTGTTAAATGATTAAATGCAATGCAACTGCCAGTTAAATTACCGGTAAATATAGGTGCATCTGATGGTGATCGGTTAAACGTATATAAAGTAAAGCCGGGTTTATTTTCGAAAAGATTATTTTCAGAATTGTAATAACACATTACAGGAATTTGATCTGTCCTTGTTGAAGAATTACTGACGTTGCCAATAATGTTGTCATTAGCTAATGGCAATTCTATTGTTATAACATCTTTATTTCTTAACGATTGACTAAAATTTGGTAATATTTCGGGAGCTGTAGCGACTAAATAATTACTATTGTCATCTTCAATGTAAATTCTACTTTCTATAAATGGTTCGATACTTTGCTTGAAAGAAGGGCTCCTAAAAACTCTGCTAGTCTCATAATAATCTGTACTGCTTGTTGATTGAAAAATTAAATTGCCATCAAAAAACGTTTTGTTATCAAAAACAGCAGCATTATATGTATCTTCTACAAATAATCTTGAAGCATAGTTTATACTTCCTACAGCACCATCTGGCTGCCCATTACTGTCATCAAAAAATATTCTGTGATTGCCTTTTGCTCTATGATCCCCCGGAATGGTTAAAGACGGAGATCTTACGTTAATTTGTCTGTCGTTTAACTCAACACGATATGGGTTGTCTATATATCCAGATTGATAACCTAACATGCCATCTTTAGCAACTTTATATATAAATGAAAGCTTGTCTTCTGCATTTAGTATAGACGCACCATTTATCATTATTATTTCTGCTAAGTAGCCATTCAAGAAAACTTTACCGTCTGGAGGGAAAGTGCCATCGTCTTCACCGTCACCGTACGCAACATTAATTGTCATTGCAGTCGAACTACTATCTAAGAACGGAATTGTAGTATTTGTATAAGATAATGCTAAACTTTTATCTTGGCCATTCAACATTATCTTGACACCATCTAAAAAAGTACCACTAGAAAATTCATAATCGCCAATATTCTCTGTTACTGCAGTAGCACCATTTACATATATGATAAAATGAAACCAAGCATTTAATGGTACCGGAGATGACGTATATGCAACAATAAATTTTTGATAATGTGATGCGCCATTACCATAAAATCTAATTCCTATGTTCCCAGTATTGTTAATAAACACATCAAAACCACCATCTTCTGATCGATTTTTTGATATGATACAACTGCCATTGTTCGAACCAGAACCATCAGCATTATATGATTTTAAATAAACCCATCCGGATATTAAAAAACCTTTTTCGTCTGTTGGAAACATATTTTGATCTGTCAGTCCAGTTATTTGAAGATTTTCGTCGACATTTTGCTTATGTAATGCAGCGCCAACTGGGAACCTAATGTTAGGGCCATTCGTAAAATCATGATCGGGAGTTGACAAAGTAACTAAATTACTGTTAGCGCCATTAGAAACTGTAAGCGCATGTTGATTATATTTTAACCAAAACAACAGATCATCTCCGACATCACCAGTATAAAAACCAGTATCAGCGGAGTTTTGTGGTCTAAATTGTTTATTTGGGTTAAATGGTTCTAATTTTCTTCCATATCTTGGCATAATAAATCTACCTTAACAAACCTCTGTATGACATTGCATCTTGTTTTTCACTAGAATATTCCGTAAAACCGGTTGACATTTGCACATGTTTTGGGTTAATATCACCTTCCGCATATCCATCAACAACGTGTTGTTCTATCTCTGGTTCAACATAAAATCTATCTGCAATTACGTCATCGTAAAAATATTTTTCTTCTAAAGTGTTTAGATTTTTAAGAGGCAACCAATGTGGATCTATATGGTTTTCATTACCACTATGTATAGAATGTATAAAATCATATGAATCATAAAACCATTGATCATTTTCGGTTTTTTCATTAATGTCATAAGTAAATGCAATAATGTTCTGCTTAGTGCCAAATATTCCACCTGAGTAATCATCACCGTAAGCTATTAACTTGTCTTCCCACGTGCTAGTTTTCAGCGTCATAGGATCTATAATGTTTTTTAAATGCTGCGCAGCTGTGTGATCATCTCTGTGTACGAAGCTTAAGCCGTTAACTATTTCTATACCAGCATATTCAATAGGTGATATTAAACTAGTAGAATCAAAATCTACAAATGGTGTGTCAGTATTAAATCTAAATTTGTCATGCAGTTGGACTTTATCTAAAGACTGCAGTTCTACTGTGACATTATTCCTTTTCCAATGACCATTTGGAAAAACTACTTCAGATCCTGATATATAAAGGCAATCAGAATTGTCGCTTTCTTTATATGGCTGATCGTCGTCAAACCTAGAATCTCTTATTTCAGCATAGCGCACATTATCGTGTCTTACTGGGTTGTATACTTTGTACTTTCCTTCTAGTTCCCTGTTAATTAATGGCAACATTGATGAGTGTACATCAGCATCTCTTATCTCAACGCCTTGATAATAACTTTCACCTCCGTATTCACCAGTTAATTTATTAACTTCGTTTTTTGTACGTAAACTTTTAACACCAGAATGGCTCATTACCCTATTTCCTTTTTACAATAAGCTATTAATATCGGTTCTATTGATCTAACCAGTCTGTCATTTATATCGACATGTACATCACCTTGTTTATATTCTAGCTTGTGTCTTTCTAACATATGTGACTCAATTACAAAATTTACGCCTAAAAATTCTGTTGTACGTGGTATTAATACATCTATTAAGCTTCCAAAATTTAAATCAAACCACTTAAAAAACCTATAAAAATTAACAAAATTGACTTTGTCAGTTAATCTGTTAAAATACTTATCTGCTAAACGATCTAAAGTAGGATAGTTGACACCATAAAAAGCTTCCTGGTGGCCAATTGCGTCATTTAAAAAATCTAAAGTACTAAACATGTTAACAATATCTTCATTTAACGCGTGTACAACACTTGCTTCAATAGAAAATCTCCTGTCCTCTGTTTTTCCACTATTTTCTAGAAAAAATACCGGCTCTTCTAAACCATGCAGCCTTATTTTATTTGCAGATGAAGGTTGGTCCCAATATGGATCTATAACACTGAATGTTTTTAAGCTGTTTTTGACGTTAATTGCATTAGACGTAAACCCGGAACCAGTTAAATTATACTCTTGTTGAGAATTATCTAAAACAACTATGTCTCCATTGCTTTGCACTTCAGGCTCAGCAATCATATCAAAATGCATACGTAGTCGGCCCCAGCTGTTTTCTGGTATGCTTTTTTCTGTTTCAAAACTAGTTTTAGCTAAATTTAAATCTGTAACAAAATTGTAATTAACCAAAGGCTGTTTAGTACCGACACTGTCAATATTAATAGCATGTTCCTGGCTTTCTTTTTCATCTAAATTTTTAGACCAAAAACGCAAACTAGATATACTAGCTGATAAATGATTAATAGATCCGCTAATACTTGTACTAACATTTTTTGAAGAATAAGATGAAAACGAATTTCCAATAGCAAAGAAAATACCATTATCTGTGTTAGAATTAGATATATCTATTAATTCAGAGTTGTGATCAATAGTGTAATATGAACTAGTAGTGAAGCTAGTCGCAATGTCATCATTGCTAGCATTATAAAACCTTAAAGTATACAAACCATTTTCACTACCATTTGTATGGTCTATGTTGACATACCAGTTTCTGTTATCAAAGACATTAACAGGCAAACTTAAGTCTACTAACTGTGTGTCATTGGCGTTGTGTATTAGTTTGACACTATAATCATTTTTATTTTTATCATTTTTCATGGCCAAAAGATTTAATAACACGTGCGGGTTATTTGATGCATCTTTGGCTTCAATTCTAAATAAGCTTTGCGTCACTGGTTGTATGCTTGTACTTTCTAACATTCTGTAATTTGATTCAAAACTCCAACTAGCAGATGTAAATAACGTATTAACTGGTGCTCCTGTAACTGTGTATTTAATTCCGCCAGTGTCAACAACTGTTGTAGTAGCAGTTGGTTCTCCCCCAAGGGGTAGACCAAATTCATGCCTGTAACCACTAATATTTGAGCTGGTGACGAATGAGTTTTCTGTAATTAGAAGCTCGTTTTTACTTCTTTTAACTAATTTTCTATGATCATCTATTGTAATTCTTTCATTTCTTCCATATTCTCTCAATCTAAAATTGTTGTCAGGGTTTATACCTAAACTATTCATTACTGCGCGCACAGATTCAATTGTACCTTTAGACCTTATCAAGAAAGGCGTTTGGACCAAAAATCTTTTCCATAACTCTTCCATTATTTCTCTTAAAGATTTTTCAGATTGCACCCTGTTATTAACCAAATTTCTCCCATAGTGATACTGCAGAGGCCCGGTATTAGCAAATGGATCTGATAATTCGAAACCAAATTGTCTCGCTAAAAAAGGCATAAACTGCGTTGGCACATTATTAAAGTCTTCATATGTTACATGCTTTAATGAAGAAAAAGCATCTAAATATATTTTCAACTCATCAAAATAGTTAGCCCAAATTAGCAAAAAACTAGTTAAGATTTGACTACTCGGCAATTGTCCTCCACCAGGAAAGGCAGAAGTGTAACTATAGTTTTCACCTAGATCACCTTGTTCATTAACAAATCCTTCAAAAAATTGTGCTTCTTCAAAATAATGTTTTGGCACTAATTTGAGTATTAAATTAGGGTTGTTAATGTCATATTTGTTTGCCTCAGTAAGCAAATTAGTATTATATGTTTGTAAGTCAGTATTGTTAGGGAACAATATCGGACAGTTAATACCAGGTTCATATATAAGTGGTATGTTAAAGGGTCTCGCTGACCTCATAGTTGTTGCGTAATTTGCCACAGTAGCATGCAAGCCGTTTCCACTGTGGTCTAACAATATATTATTCGAAGTGTATGAACCACTGGCTTCATTAAATCTATAATATAATTGTAAATCTTCATCTTGGTAAACAATGCCATAACGTGAATTTTCAATTTCAGTATCAGATTTAATTTTACCGTATAGTCTAAATTCGTCAATACTGCCAGTAAATGTTTGCTGCGCAGTGAAAGTCTGTCCATTTAAAGAATGATCAGACCCACTACCTATTAATATGTTTGAGCTGTTAAAATCAATATAACCTATCTCTAAAGAACCAGTACTAACAGATTTTGCATCATCTACTTGTAAAGAAAGTTTGTTACTTGATTTGTCATATTTTGCAACAACAAATTTAAAGTCACCTTTGCTAATATTTGCATCAACTGTATTTGATATAATGTTACCATTAGAGGCAGAAGACACATATAAAGAAATTTTTGTTGTATTGTCACTTGCGTCACTACCTGAGATTACTAGGCTTACTCCACCATTTTCAGATAGTTTTTGAAACACTATATTATTTTGAGCCGTAACTGTTGGCACAGAAATGTAAGATTCTATTGTAAATCCATTATTTGATATTGAAGGTCCTATTACTGCACGATTATCTTTTTTTCTAGAAATGCTAGTAAATAGCGCACCAGCCTTGTCTGGAGTTTCAACATACTGAGTGCTGTCACTAGTGAAAGTTAAATAACCGCTGCTTTTTGGGAAGTTATCTAAAATATATTTTTGGTAACCATCTAGCGAATCAATATATTCTAGAAATTCGCTTTCAGTACCATCAAATGGATACTCATTAATTATTTTATTAAATGCTAAATTAACTTTTGCTTCCGCGGAATTAAAAAAGCAATGATTTACAAAAGCAGAATAGTCAATATTGATTTGCTGACTTGACTTTAAGCCTGTTTCAGGTGAATCAAATTTCCAAATACCTTTGGCGTTTTCACCATATATAGTTTGCAAACTTTCTGCGTTAAAGGCTATTTTTGTTGCGCCGCCAGTCTTGACAGAATTTATAAAATTTTTATCATCAAATATGGACATTGCATTTCCCGTTAATCTATTTTAAAAGTATTAGTTGTCTCATATATGTTTTCATTACCATCAGTTACTATCTTGATGTCAATTGAATATGAGTGACCTTTTGGTAATGAATGTGTTGGTAAATCAAATGAAACTGTTGAGCTATCCACATCGCACCTAGTGTAGTCACTAAAAGGTATTATAACACTATTTTCTTTTACACTTTTAATTTGATAATACACATATTTTTCAAAATCAGTTTTAGCAACAACTGGTGTTCGAACAGCAGGTAAATCTTTTAAAAATTGTTTAATAAAAATATTTATTTTTGCATGCTCATTAAGCTTGTATTTTTCCTTAAGATTATAGAGTATAACTTGTTTGTTCTGCCCTGGGCTGGTAAAACCTGATGAGCTTTTCTTTAGGTCGAAAGAACCGGTGTAAAATAATACATTTTCATCCAAACTAGTCCACTTTTCGTGAATAGTCACATTTTTATTCGCAGCATAAGATTCTGACAAATATTGATTTAAGCCATCAATATTAAAACTAGCAGAATATAGACCGACTATTTTTTTGCTAGCATTAATAGCTTGACTAGCAGTTAAATATGTTATGTTATTTGTTTGATGATCCAGTTTTATTAACAAACAGTTTGCGCCATCAATAGTTGAACTGCCGCTTAACAAATTTTTACTATTACCGTTAACTTTGTTTTTTAAATATAGTTTACCATCTGTGTTATAAGTGGCAAACATTCTGTCATCAACTATGTGATCATTATATTTTACGTGCAACGTTGGCTTTTTAAAAGAATTAGCAGATTGTGCACTAGCAAACCTTTTTACAAAATAAGATTTTTGATCAGTTTCAAATGATCCACTAAATTTTATAAGAAAACCGTAATCCGGTAAAATGCCGGTGGCACTAGCGCTAAAAATTTTTGTAACATCTACTAGTAAATCTGAGTTCCTGGCTGATATACTTTTATCGACAAATATTTTCTCAATTCCACTTCCTAAATTCCCGCTTGATATAATATCAATATCATCTGAACCTAGTAGGCCTTCTTTGGAAGCACCAGCCGTATTCCATAGAGAATATGTGCCATTTGAATATGAAGCTGTAAGCCAATTGGCACTATCTAAATGAGACAACATAGTAATATCTCGGCCGACGCCTTCATCAAAAGATTTGCTTAATGGGTATATACTAACAGTGTAATCTGTTGGTGCTATTTGAGAACCTTGCAAGTCTTTTAATTCTAATTCAACTTTAAAAGATGGATCATTAAAATTAATCTCGTTTAATGAAGCTGAGATTGCGGGTGTGTCAAATTTAAGTAACAATCTGGTTAATTCAATTGGGTTTTCTTCGCCGGCATAATCATTTTCATTATACAACTTATATAAATCTAATGTTGAAGCTTTACCAACGTTAGATTGAATAGCCTTTTTATTATTTGATAATATCTTGTTAGTTATGTATGTATCATTTTTTGCAGTATATTTTTTGTGCATGTCATTCTCTATTGTATTGAAATACTGATGTCATTATCAGGAAATTTTAACTCTAAAATAGAGTTGCTCGGTATAAAATAAACTCCTTTTTCCTTAATTAAATTGTAACTTGTATTCGAATAAGAACGTCCATCAACTGTGCCATTAATATTTTTAACCTCAATATTTGAAATTGAAAAAACACCAGTAACACTAGCAACTGCATTAAATATATCCATTTCAACGATAGGCTGACCTATTTGGATTTTTTCGGTTTTAAATAATTCTCTTATTTTTTCATCAACGACTTGTCTAACATTTAGTTTGTTTGCTGATGGCAGTGTAATTATGCTAATATTAACTTGATAATTTAAAATTTGTGCATCTAATATATCAATAGCATCGGAAATTAATCTAAATTCATTCAAATATGTTTTTATATTTTTCTTAAGTAAACTAGGCGCAAAAGTCAATTTATTAGAAGCGTCTTTTGATAAAATGTAAAGATTGGTTGCCAATGGGTTGTTTTCATTTGGCACTATTGTCGCCCTGTAGACACGGCCAAATTCACTAGGTAGGCTATATATTCTTGCTAACAAATCAGCTTTCGAAACTACACGATTTTGTAAATTTTTAGCGCTTAATATTTGTTCTTTAATTTCATCAATTGACAATGCATTTGCACCACCCCTAGCTTCAAGCTCATTTTTTATTGACAAACTATTTCTAATTAATTCAATGCTGGCAAAACTTAAGCCGGGTTGAAACACCATTTCTAGGGTATTAATATTTGTTATTGTTTCTGGAGCAACATTATGGTCTAGACCGCCACCATACTGATAAGTAACAGACACAGTAGTATTTGTTGGCGTTATTCCTAAGGTCTTTGTCTTTAATAAATTTTTAGGATCAATACTAAATTTAGACAAAGTGGTTCGGCCATAAAGAGGCAATGCCAACTGTGATGGATCAGGTACTAAGTCATCTTCTTTTTCACTAGCATCTCCGCCACCGAAGGTAAGCTTTGTTTTTCTAGATAACAAGTTAACTTCAGTTACATATCTGTAAGGAGCAGCTGCTAATTTTAGCGTCGAATATTCTTGTGTTGGATTATCTATTTTTTGAAATACCGTATCTTGGCTAAGACTTTCTACTTCATAGTAGTTATTTTTTTGACTGTCTAAAACAGAAATAATTCTACTAATGTTAGAATTAGCCAATGTTATATTTCTAAATGGTATCGGTGTTGAACCAAATACAAAATCCTCGGTTACCACTTGACCAGAAACAACAGTTGCTTTTTTGATCAATATTACGTTCGAAGAATCATTAGGATCTGCAATAACATCTGCCAACAAATTACCATTAAAATCTTTTTCGGCAAAGTCACAATCTTCTAACAACGTAAAAACAATGCCAGAATCAGTAGTAAAGCTAGAATAAGCTTTAATTGTGGGCGCAAATTTTAGATCTGGCATTAACTCTCCATTTTCACTCTTGGTAGGTACAAAATCTATATAGAAAGTTAACTCAGCAACAGCTGGTGCTTTTCCTTCTATGACGACCCCAGCATTTCTAGCATGCATTGCTATATTGTCAAACTCGACTGCTGTTGATGGATCTAACTCATTAAACTGATGATCTAAATAAAACGACAAGTTATCACCAATATATGCTGCCATATCAATAAACATGCCGCCTAAGCCGGCTTCATTAAAATCATTAATCTTTGTCGGAAAATAAGCTCTCGCGTAAGTTAACAACTCTGACCTAAAAGATGCAAAATCTCGAGCTAGATAGTTTTTTAGTTTCGCCATTTTATCCTCCTACATACAACATGATTTCTAACATTCTTTCTTTGTCATCAATGTCATACAAGTAATAAGTTAATCTTATCCCTATTTTAGCTACATTTTTATTGTCAACCTGGTCCGTAAAAGTTTGAAATGACCCCAAAGAAACAAATGGAAGATACTTATTAACGTTTTGCTTTATAGACCTAACTGCAGCATTTTCAAAATCTTCTAAATTAGTATATTCCATCAGTAAGATTCTTAAATTTGCACCAAAATCATGTCTACCAAGTCTTTCACCTTTATTTGTCAATATTAAATTACGCAAATTGTCCGAAACATTTTTTGCTATATCTTTATGCATAGCAAACAAACTATCTTCATTACTTAATTGTATTGGTGTCTGTATACCTATAGGAGGCAAAGTAGGCGTCGTTTCATTAACAAAAGCTTTGTTACTGTCAACGATTACATCTAACTTATTTCCTACTGATTTAAAATCATATACTTTTCTATTTCTGCTTGACGTCATTATAACACTCCAAGCATAATTATACTATAGTAAAAAATATACAACTTAATTTCATGAAATAGTGGCGGGTGATGAAGGTCCTGCTGTGGCACCAGTACCAGCCGGGACAACAACTTGCACTGGCTGCCCTGGAGGCACAATAATAGTAGCACTTCTTATATATTGATCAACTGCATCAGCAATTGACTGGCTTAATTCAGCAATTAATGCTTCCGGGTTTGCATTTTTTTCTTTTGATGCTTGTAATTGATTTTTAAATGCAGTCTCAATTTTGTTTTTTAATGTAGCTTTGTTTAATGCCATTTTATTCTCCAAATATCCTCTTTGACTTTATATCAACAATCGCTCTTCTTGTAAAACCTATTTCAGTTTTCAACTTTGTTGCTGCAGCCGTTATTTGTGGACTGGGTGCACCAAAACCAGGCGTCACATGTGTTTCTAAGGTTGTGCAAAAATTAGTAATAATATCAAATGTATCATTTAATAATTTTTCTAATGCAGAGTACATTATATAAGGTTCTGAACCACCTTCGCCAGGCCCTTTTAAACTAGCACTGGGCCGACCTAAATATATTTTACTACCAGCTATGTGTATTTCACCATCTGGTTCTAGCCCTATTGAACAGGCATCAGTGTCAACAGCGCCCTCTTTTACTAACCTTATAGAGCCATTAGCAGACATATCGTCATCTTTTCTAGCAACAAATCTTAAGTGATCACTTTTTAAAACTATTGCTGGCACGTTTTCAAATAAATTATAATCAGTAGAAAATCTTTGCGCGAAACTTTTGGATATTTGGAAATTGTCATCTGGGGATGTGTTCATACTTACATAAATTCTAGAATCATCATACTTAAAATGTGGATCACCAGTAGCAACGTTGACTTCAAGTCCATTTAAATATGGAGCTTTATCTAGCTCATTTTCATTTCTTGCATTCGTTATTTCTAACTGTGCAGTTGCAACATTAACACCTCGGGTTTGACCACGACCTGCTACTATATCAATTGTACCAGATTTATTTTTAGGTATTGTACCAACATTTGATTCTTCCAGCCGTTCGTTAGTTTCAATATGGCCGCGATCAGCACCTAATACAATAGATGAATTATAGCTTGAATGCAGTACTAAATCGCCTAACCTTTTTTTCAAGGGAGGAACAGCGTCATAAACAATGCTCTCTTTTGACTTCTCAATAATTTGTTCATAATCTAAGTTTACAAATGATTTAGTTTCATCTGTTTCTCCACCATCATTAAATTCAGGCACATAATTAGAATTACTGTTGCCACTATTTTGTTCAGCTTTTTGATCTGTAGTTCTTTCACTGTCTTCTAAAAATTTTCTAGGAGAATGCGTATAATTTAAATCTTCTACTGCTCTAGTATCGTGAACTCGTGATATGTAATAACCAAGCCCACTAGAATCTTCTAAGAAAAAAACATGTTCACCAACTTTTACTGGCAGTTGAATATGCGATTGAAACATAGGGTACAAAACCATTAACGTTTCATCTGATTTTCCTTTAGTTACATCATACACTAACAATGAATTTGCTGGCGCAGAGTCAACATATCTTTCATTTATAACAACGTCATTTTCGTCAATAGAAAAGTTGTCGGTATCGTTAACAATATATTGCACAACGCCTTTCTTAAGCACACCGGCGCTATTATTTTTAACTCTTAGCCTATCTATGTAACCTGATCTAGACGCGTCCATTATTTTGATATCTCCGAGAACAAATCATCTGGGTTTATCTTTGAGCTTTTTTCTTCTTCTTTTGAAATAATCTCTGCTAATTTGATTAACTGGTCATTAGCTTTATTCATACGCTCTAAATATTTAGCCATTGTTTGCCCTAAAGCAATGTGATCTGATTTGTCACCACTTAAACCCATGTATACATCAGTAAATAACATATATGCATTCATTCTATCTAAATAAGCATTTTCATATATTTCTTTCCACAGTGTTTTCTTTTTGTCACTGCTAGCGTCTATAGATTCTAATAGTTTTTTAAAATCTTTTACTTTATCTTCTATTTCTTCAAATGTCATTTGTTTGCTCATAATATATCAAACTCCTTATCCGGACCAACTACTTTTCTATAATACTTTCTAATATTAGACATGCAGACAGATAGTTGTTTTGAATTAAGACCACTTAATTCTCTAACATAAACAAATATTGCTCTTTTATTTAAATAATCTAAATTAGAATTATCTCTGAATATTTTTATAATAGCATCCATGCATCGATTTTCATTATCAGACTTACACTGTGTTTTAAGATAACCTAACATATCCATTAAAGCTTGTTGTTTTTCTTCTTTTTCAATTGGGAGCATTGCTGGACCAGCTTTGTGATACTCCGAAAGAGTCAACATATCACCAGCCGAGAAGCTAGCTTGATCTGCTAAATAAACTGTCTTTCTTTTTATTTTATTAACTTTTCGACTGTATATAATTAACCAGTTTTTTGCAACAACATTAAAATAAGAAAATGCATTTTTATTTCTATCGTGATCAAATTTATGCAAAGATTCAAATAAATTTATAACACAATTATGTTTTAAAGCTTGTATGTCTGCGTGTTGCTTATGAAACCCATATACAAATATTAAATTTTCAACTAAAGTTTCTAATGCTGGTTTTATTTTTTCTCTATATATCTTTTCTCTTTCATCAAAATCTTCTGATTCAATAAAAAGTTTAATATTAGCTTGTGTTTCCTTCGTAAAATATGGTTTTTTTCCGGAAGGCTTTCTTTTAATTACTCTCTTCTTCATTTACATTTTCTACCTTTGATATAACGTTTGCTACCATTAAAATACTCTCTTGACACTTTTGCATATCTATAACAACTTGTCTTATTTGCGGTGAATCATAAAACAGTGGTGTCTCTAATATTTTTGCAACGCTAGCGTAACGTTCATCTAATATATCCAGACATTCCGTCAAAGAATCTTCAATTTTTAATAATGCCATAGCAAATTTGTAATTATAGTATAGTGAAACGCAACATACTATAAATAAAACTAAACCTAAACAAATTAATATTTCTAACATTTCAAACGCCTAAATAACTTATTGTAATCTTTAACAATGACTTTGTGACTAAACTTTGATCTTACTTTTTTACCTAGTTTTTTTGCTTCAGATTTAACTTCTACCATATTCATAGCTGCATATCTTAGTTTTTGCTTGTAACTGAACTCTAATGGCTCAGCCCATTTGCTATTTTCTACAAAGATACGACCATCTATTTTCCCGGGTGGCACCATCACCGTTCTTTTTTCTACTTTGAGCCAATGATCATCACCTAAAAAGTCTAAATGTCCGGACCAATTTGTTGCTATTACCGGTAAATCACATGCTGCTGCTTCTAAAATTGGCAAACCAAATCCTTCACCACGAGTTGGCGCTAACAAAGCTAAAAGTTTTGGGTGTTTGTATAAACCAACAACTTCTTCATTCGTCATATGACCATGTAATAAATATATTTTTGGATAATTACCTTTGCGCACATTTTTTATATATGCTTCTAATTGCCTTTTTGTTAAATTGTAATCGATTTTACTATTTGTACCACAATTAGTTTTGATAACTAATCCAACATCATCCGGATGTACATCATCACCAACAGTTTCTTCAAATGTCTCACAAAACCATTTAATAGCATTGAAGGTATTTTTTCTATCTGTTTCAACGTTCATATCTGTTATTTGGCCGAACAGAAGAAAATTTACGCTGGTCCTAAAAGGGTAACTTTCTCTAATAGGCAAATTGCATTCATCAATAAAAGACTCGCTAATTACAAAAAGATTTTTGCCACTGTGACCTGAATTTAGCAAAGTCTGTTTACAAAATTTAGAAGGCACAACTACAGCACTCATATTGTTGCAAGCGTTTACCCATTCTTTGCTACATATGTCAGTTTCTACAACTGCAGTGACACCAATATTTGTTTTTGCTAAACTAGTATCCCACTCATTAGGAAGTTGTATTTGCATTGAAACATCACACTTAGTATTAATTGGTGCCGTCCGTTTAAATATTTCACCAATTAGCCCATCACATGCATCACTATTTGTATACCATGGTGTAATCCCCCAAGGTAACACCTGCACAAATATTTGATAATCAGTGTTTTCTAGTGCCCATTTAAATATTTGTCTTGAGTGTACGCCATAACCACTTTGACTTAAAAGTGGACCTCTTATAAGCATTGTTTTCATTATAAACTACTCCAAGTAAATCTTCTAGTGTTTTTTTGAAACTTCTCTATTGTTTCATTCATTGTATCATGCCACAAGTCTATTGTTTTTTGATAGTTAAACTCACTTTCGACATATTTTTTTGCTTTTTCACCTAAAGCTTTTCGACCTTCTTTTCCTAACTCATACATAGCAGTAATTTTTTCTGCAATAGTTTCTATGCTAGTGTAATCTTCATAAATGTAAGGCACATTTTGTGAGCCAACTAAAGTTTTAAATTCAATAGGCAAAGCAAAACCATTTTCGCTGCCATCACGGTGATCAACTACTTGTCGTGTTTGACCGCCAGTCTTAGGAGCAATAATAGGTGTCCCCGTTTGCATAGCTTCTAGTGTTGAAAGACCAAACCCTTCTGCAAAAGATATGTTGATAGTAAAATCAGCAATATTATGCAATATATTTATTTCTTTAAATCCAACTCTCTGATTAGAAAATAAAACATTATCTCTTATTCCTAACATATCTACTATTGCAATTAAATTAGGCCCTTCATTATCTCTAGGATCAGTGTGCATTATTAGTTTAGCTTTTTTGTGTCCGTGATTTTTCTCTAACGTTTTTATAAACATAGACCATGCTAGCAATAAGTCGCCTGGCCTCTTTCTTTTTGCATTTCTATTCATCCAGAAACCAATAAACAAATCTTCCCCGGAGTCGCCAAAAAACTGCTTTTTCATTGCATTTTTTTCTTCTTCTGGTATTTCATAAAAAATATCGTTTGGCAAAGCGTGCGGCACAAAATTAGTCTTTTCTGGGTATTTTTCGGAAACTTGTTCGAAGGTGTGGTAACTATGACAATTAATCAGATCACATGAATCATAATAAGGATTATTAAAAGCCGGATATGGTGCATTATCCCATACGTGCCAATAAAATATTGGACAAACTTGTCTTACTTCATCTTCTATTTCGAAAAACCAAACGAAAAATCTTGGGTCAGTAAATATTAAAATACCGTCAGGTTTCTCTGTAGCTAATATTAATCGTATTTGTTCTTTAGTGCCAAATCCATCAACTGGTTTAATAATAAAATCATCATTTACTGTAATAACGTCATATGATGCATGTTTCATAGCTGCACCTAACTGCCTAAAAGACCACGTGCCTTTTTCTAACAAACCATGTATTAAGTGTCTAGTCTGCGTACCTACGCCACTAGTAGATAGCGCGTGATCTGATAAAACTACTATCTTTTTTTTACGTGTATTCTCCACCACTGCAATGCTCCGTATTTTTAAATGGACAAAATTTGCAATTGCTATAATTTCGCAATGCAACACCTTTCTTAACATTATAAAGCATTGTGTTAATTAGTTTACTAGATTTTTCTAAAAACTTCGGCCCAGTTGACACTGTAAATATATCTATACACTTCCCAGGTTTTGCACCTCTTTTTAGAAATACAAAAGCGGTTCTTATATCTTTGACATTGATGTCTTCATATTTTTTTGACCAAAACAGCTTATACATACCAATTTGTGCTAAACTGTTAAAATCCCTTTTTTTGAGATAAAACCAGCCTCCAGGGCCTGTCGTTTTCCAATCAATAATGTAATATAAATATTTATCATTTTTCTTTGGCACTTTTATTATACAATCAATAAAGCCTTTAAATTTTTGATCATGACCTTCTATGTCTTCCATCAGCAATTCTTCGACTGATAAAACTTGATAATCGGGAAACGTGCTATTCATCCACTCCGGGAATTCACTTAATATTTGCAATGCATATTTAACCCAGGTTTCTAAATAAACATGTTTGTATTTCTTATCGCTTTCCTTTTTTTCTAAAATAAACTCATCACTATCGTACCTTCTTTCTTTCCACATGTTTTTAAAATCAATAATTACTTGATCTTCTGATATTGGTTTTTTTGATTTTAAAAATATCTCAATATGGTTGTGGCATATTGTTCCAAAATCAGCATATTGGTTATCTTGATACGCATCTAACTTATCAACATATGTCAACTTATGCCTATAAGAACATTCTGCCCATAGCTTAATTTCACTAAACGATATGTGTGCTTTTCCAGTTGGTAACATCATAATAATTAATCCTATTTTAAATATATAAGATAATATACCAACAGTTTTGTGTTTTTATGTTAAAAAGTTTTTAAAATATATGTAATCAGAATCATACATTTCTTTTGCTAAACTATGCATGTCATATTTAGGTTTCCACCCTAAAACTTTTTTAGCTTTACTTGGATCCCCTAACAACAAAGGCACCTCATGAGGTCTTAGCAGCCTTTTATCAAACTCAACATGTTTTTCAATACTTAATCCAGCATAATCAAAAACTGTCTTTAAAAACTCTGCTACAGAGTAAGTCTTTCCCGTCGCTATGACAAAATCATCAGGCACTTTCTGTTGTAACATCAACCACATTGCTTCAACATAATCTTTTGAATGCCCCCAGTCACGTTTGGCTTCTAGATTGCCTAAATATAATTTATCTTGCAAACCTAGTTTAATTCTAGCTGCAGCTCTTGTAATTTTTCTAGTAACAAAAGTTTCCCCTCTTCTGGGAGATTCATGATTAAAAAGTATGCCTGAGCAGCAAAACATATTATAACTTTGCCGATAATTATGCATAAGATTGTGTGAAAAAACTTTAGCGCATGCATATGGTGATGCTGGCTGCAGCTTTGTAGTTTCACTCTGTGGGTTGACAGGGTTGTCACCAAACATTTCAGAAGATGAAGCTTGATAAAATTTTACTTCCGGGCATAATAATCGACAAGCTTCTAATAAACGCAAAGTCCCTGTCGCAACAATATCAACAGTTTCAATAGAACAATCAAAACTTACGCGTACATGACTTTGTGCTGCTAAATTATATATTTCTTGCGGTTTATATTTTGAAATAACTTCGTACATCCATCCGGAGTCATGCATTGAACCATATTTTAAAATAAAATTGTCATTTGATAATAAGTGGTCTATTCTCCCCGTTGCTATAAGACTAGTCCTTCTTTTAATACCAATAACTCTATAACCCTTTTCGAGTAAAAATTCTACTAAATAAGAGCCATCTTGACCAGTGACACCGGTTACTAACGCTGTTTTCTTCATTGTGTTTACCTATTTAAATTGTTTCTGTTATAATATTAACTATATTATCAATATTTTTAAAAGTTAAATTTTGATGATTAGGTATATAAAAACCATATTTAGAAACATAATCAGCATTTTTTAATTTTTTTACACCATACCTTGAAACATACATTGGCTGTCTACCCATTGTGCCACAAATAAGCGGTCTACACTCGACATTGTTTTTTAATAAGTTAGCAACTATTTTGTCCCTTTTTTCATGTATGATAGGATAACAAAAACTAGATATAAACGTATTTTTTCTATAGACTGGTTTCCAAAAAGAATCCGGTAAGGATTTTTGGTAATGCTTGTAATTTTCCTCACGCTTTTCTGAATAAGGTTTTATTTTTCCTAGCTGTTTTAGTCCTAAATATGCTTGCAAATCTGTGGCACGCACATTGAAACCCGGGTAGTAGAAAGTATATAAAGCATCAAAGTCAGATACGTTATGTTCTTTTCGTAATGCTTTTTGTTTGTTTGTGTTTAGATCTCTGTCCCAACCATGATTTCTTATTGATTTTAAAATGCAATTCATTTCATCACAGTTTGTAGAAATTATACCACCTTCAATCGTAGAAATGTGATGACCAAAATATAATGAAAAACAAGACATTAAACCAAAATTACCAAGCTGTTTCCCCTTGTGCTGAGAATACAAAGATTCACAAACATCTTCAAGTAATACAACGTTATACTTTTGACATATATCTACAATACTATCCATTTTAGGAACTAGGCCTAAAACTGAAACTAATATCAAAGCACTTGGTTTTTCATCAGCACATAGTTTTTCCAAAGCATCTAGGTCAACTGATAAGTCATCTAGATTGCAATCACATAATATTGGTACAAGGCCTAACTGTATAACTGGTGCTAAATCTGTTGCCCAAGAAATTGCCGGCACAATTATTTTGTCACCGGGCTTTATTTTTTTTGCAACTATTAGTGCATATAACATTAAAAGTATTGCAGAAGAACCGGAGTTAACATAAGTAGTGTAACCAACACCCTGAAAAGATGCCCATTCTTTCTCAAACTGTTGAGTTATTGGCCCTTTAGTTAATCTTGGGTTTGTTTTCAACCAACTAATTAAGTATTCTATGTCACTGTAGTCAATAGTATCTTGTACTAATTTTATCATACTAAACTCCACCTGTTAGGTATTAAATCATTTGAATTTATATTATTAGAGAACCATTTTTTTGGTGCTATTATTTTTTTGTCATCTTTTTCATACAACCAAGTAGACCACCATGAATAGGTTGAATTACTCATTATAACATTATTAAACAAACCCATTATGTAAAAATCATATATGTCACATGCACTAGTAAAATACGTATGCTCTTTACCAAAATAATTAGCACACCAAGAAATATCATCGGAGAAAAAAATAAATTTTTTATTCTCGAATTCACGCATTGCATCAATGTAATAATTAGTATCCTCTGCTAGATTCGTATGTACATTAGACAAATTTACATAATCGCCGCGGCGTACATGTACACAAGCATAATCATTTAAGTTTGTCGCAAATAAATCCGGGTGCAACTGTTTTATAACTTTAATTTGCTTGTCGGGCATGCTTAATAATTTTTTAATCAAATGACCATTGTGAAAAAAATATTTTTCTGATTGGAAATATCCATTTAGCAGCATATTTGGGCTGTATCGAATTGGATTAAATGCGAATTCTTTCTCACTGCACACATTAAATTTAAAAGATTTTATTAGGTTATGTGGTAAAAAATTTATTTTGTTGTAATAAGTATTCATATATAACATTGTTTCATGCAGCTTAGGGGTTGTACCAGCAACAGTGTTAAAATAGACTGTCGATGCACCATTATCAATAGCCAATGATTCTGCAGTGGCAATTTGAAAAAGCTGATTTCCAAAACGACCCATTAAGTTAACTGATATCATATTTTCCTTTATTAAAAATTAGATTTGATACTTAATCCACCATCAACCACAATTGTTTGGCCAGTTATACAGTTATTTTTTGTTAGAATAAAATCAACTGTAGTGTAAATATCATTAGGTTGTACTAAATTTTGCATTGGCATTAGTGTTATTAAATTTTTAAAATCTTTTTTACTTAAGGTATTTCTTAACAAATCAGTTTCAGTAGGTCCAGGGGCAACACAATTTATTTTAATATTATATTGTGCATATTCTATTGCCAAAGCTCTAGTTAGTCCCTCAAGACCAGCTTTTGTAGCAGTATAACCTACCCGGCCAATTCTCACATTATTTGATGCAATTGAACCAATGTTTATGATTGAACCACTTTTGTGGCTTTTCATATTTTCAGCTGCGGCTACGCTTAAAGCAAATGCAGCTTTTAAATTAATGTTTAAAAGTTTGTTAAAAGAAACCACATTTTTATACTCAGGTAAATCGACAACACCCATACAATTTATAAAACCGTCGATTTTTTTAGTATTACGTATTTTTTCGGCAATATTTTTTACGTCACTATCAGATTCCGCATTAAAATCTTTACTCGAGTAACCAGTGATATTGAAACCTTGATTTTTATATTTATTAAAAATGTAATGACCAATTGAGCCAGTATGTCCAAGCATTATTAAATTCATTTAAATCTCTTAGGTGGCTCATTGTTTTCATATATGTGAGCAAAATTTCTCTCTCCACAAGCTAATCTTATACCTGGTTTATCGCCAACACATGTAATTCTGTGATTTATTCCTTTTTTTGCATAAACAACATCGCCTTTTTTTGCAATAACCGGTTCAAACCCGTCTATTTCAAATGCAAATTTACCATCCATAACAATCCAGAACTCATCTTTAGTTGGGTGATTGTGCCATCTACAGCCTTCACCCGGTACTTGTTGGATAAAACACGCTTGATCATTGTCCGTGATAATGACTGGGTAACACCATGACCCGGTGCCCATTTCATTTTTAGCAATATATATATTGTTTAGAATTTGATTATATGTTACTTTTTCAGATTGTGTACAACCATCTTTCTCAATTAAATCTTTTAATTCTCGTTCTATGCTAGTTGTTTCGATTGTTAATTTTTTTTGTCCGACATTTTCAATACGTTTTGCATGTGATAAACAAGCTTCAGCAATGTATAAATCTTCCCAGTCGTCAACGTCTATAGCTTCCAGCTTGTTTATTGGGTGCCAACCAATTTTGCCAACAAACGATGGACTTTGATTTTTTTCATAAGCGTCTCTAAATGATGTAATTTTCCATCCGGAAATTGCCCAAGCTATCTCTGAAACAACTTTTAAATCTTGTGTTGGAGTCTTCTTTTTTAAAGAAAAATTGATAGGTGCGGAAGAAAGCAAACACTCTTTTTGGTGGTTGTTAACTGCAAAGCAAGAATCTAAATCTTCATCTAACATTTTTTGTACAAAAGAATTAATGGTTGAAGCTTTTAAAAGTGGTGATGTGGTATGCACTTGTATTAATATGTCAGCATCAACATTATTAATAAAATCATAGAGGTAGTGATCGTGTACCTGACATCTTTTTCCATTGCAATCTGCAGATGCATTTTTCATCTTGCAGCTAGTCCCACCATAGTTTGATAATCTATCAACGCACTTTACTTCTTTAAAATTTAAATTTACGAAGTTTTTAATTTCCGGAATATCAGTACTTACAAACACATCGTTTATGGCAGTTGTTTTTGTTAAAGCGGAAAGTACATAACTTATCATTGGTTCACCATCGACCAATAAAAGGTTTTTATTTGGTAACCTTTGCCCACCAGATAGCGCTGGTACTATTGCAACTATTTTCATATTCCTAAATCATCCATATTGTCAAACACATTTTCCCATGTGGTAAATCTTATCGCTTTGTCATCAATGTAAGCAACAGCACGAGGCTTTTCTGCTGTTACTTCTTTTACATATTTTAATATGCCGTGTTTTTGCAACCAATCCTTAATGAGTTCTACACCAGTCTTACCATTTATTAACATTCTATCTGTTCTCGCTTTTGCGCTAAAAACTACAATGTCATATTTTTTAGATATTTTTTTAATTGCTTCTATAGAACCTGGAACAGGTACATCATAAACGGTGCCATCAAAAAAACCTTTAGAGTTTGCATGAATAACGCCGTCAAAATCTATACCTATTTGTTTAGTTTCATCATCAAATGAATGCAATCTTGGTATCATATTAACCTCGCAAAGATGAGTTAACTAATCTTTTCTTTTCTTCATTTATCGATGGACACAAACTGCCGACAGCATGAACAACATCATAAAACAACATCATACACAAAACCTCAACAGTGTGAAAATATTTACAATTAAAAGTAAGTTCATCGATACCGGCACTTAAATTTTGTGATTTTTGGCCGCTTATTAGAAAAGTCTTATAATTATTTTTTTCAGCCCAGTCTAGTGCATTAACAACATTAGTAGAGTTTCCTGAACATGACATGCCTATTACTAAACATTTCTCGGGTGAATCAACAGAAGACGTTGTTTCTAACCATCTAACAAATAGATTTTCAAAACCATGATCATTAGCATTACTAGTAACAAAGCCAACCGAATCAAATGAATAAGCTACTTTGTTTTTAATTAACCTGGTTAAATCTGTTGACATGTGTCCTGCGACAAAATGCAAACCACCATTTCCTAGCAAGTAAATTCTATCAACTTTTTTAATTTTATCAACTAAATTTTTATATTCATCGCTGTCGATACTTGACGCTAATTTATTTTCGATATTTTCAAAATCTATGTGCATATTTACCTCTAATTTTTATAATATAATACTATTAGACTTAAACATGTTTAAATTATTCTTAAGTTTTTTTATATTCTAGAACAGAATTTATATTGCCATTTTCTATTAGAGAATACAGCTTAACACCGACTTTTTTGCTATCATCTTTAATTAACTTGATGTATTTTATAGTTTCATCTCTCCCTTTGGCCTTCATAAGGGTTAAACCCAATTTTTTCCTAGGTTTAACACCATTTTTTGGACTGTTGTTAACATACCCTTTGCTGTAATCTAAATCTACTCCGGATATATTTATATTCTTGCAGCCAAGTATTATAGCTAACTTTAACATATGTGTTGCGACAGTATGACATCTTCCACCGTTTTTGTGATAATACATATAGTCACTTTGTCCAATGTAATCACAGTATACTTCATTTAGTGTCCTTTTACATGCGCTAATATTTATTTTTTTTAACTCCGGAGGACAAAAAAGACAATCGGAAAAGGGGACAAAATCGCAAGACACTAAGTTTAAATCATGCTGTAAATGATTTTGATCATAAAATTTGTCATGCTTCAGATATACGTATTTTTTTCTATAACTAGCATTACAAGCTCTATAACAATATACCAATTTTGTATTTCTAAATTTGTTATACTTTTTATAGTTTTGTTCAATATTAAATTCAGGTAAATTGTTAGCAATCACCCAGTAATCTGGCACAATATCCGTCATTGCATCAATGTGATTACATGAAATAATAACAGTTTTCTCTCTGTCAATAGTTTTTAAAAAATCTAAACTATTTTTTAATGATGGTCCTAAACCTAGAACATAACAATCTTTATTTAATTCTTTATTTATTAATTTTTCAATGCTACAAAGCATAATAACAGTATCCTAAAATTCTTACAAAATATTTTGTAAATAGTTGTGATATATAAAGTCTTCAGAATTCATAAATTCATTTACTACTTTTTTATAATTATAATTAATAGCATCAAGTTTACTTAGATACAAATTTTTATTCAGCAAGGTGACGTCAGTATTTTCATCTAAAAAAATAATACCATCAGTAGCAAAATATTTACCAATGTCTTTCGCCCCTAAATATATTGGTATAGTACCGGTTGCAAAACAATCTAAAATTTTCTCTGTAAAAAACAAATTGTCAAAATCGTTTTCAATGCATATTGAAAACATGTAATCATTAAGGCCATACTCTTTTTCTTCTATTTCAAAAAAACCCCTTCCATACAGGTCGACGTGTGAACGAAACTTATTTAAGTAATGTAATCTTTTTTTATGTCCGACTGTGTATGATTTATTACTAGTGATAAAAGATATTGCTTTAGTTTTATCATGTATTTTTGGTTTTTTTATCCATGTGCCATCTGTCGGTGCAAATTTGTAAAAATCTGGATCTAGATTTAAAAGTTCTGAACAATGTGTAAAAATAAACTTGGCTTTCTTTTTTAACGCGTTATGATTATTTATGCAATACCTGACTTGTTTTTTTATTAAACAACTAGCTTCTAGAAGCCAGCCAAAAACTACATCACTTTTTTTATCACTTAATAACTTATCTATTTTTTTATCAGCATAAAAACTTATATTACTATCATAAGACGTTATGTTCCATGATATAGTTTTTGATACTTGATTTAATGTACTACAAGATTGGTGACTAAAATCACCCCCATAGAGATTTATATTTAATGGCTTTTTAGAATTCATATGAAACTCACGAATAATTATCAATATAATATTTTACTGTTTTGTTGACACCATCTTGCAGTAGAACCTGATGTCGCCAACCAAGTTTTTGTATTTTTTCAACATCCAAACACTTTCTCATCATGCCTTCTGGTTTTTCTTTTTGCAAAACTATGTCACCATTAAAATCTACTATTTCTGCTATCATTTTTGCTAATTCTATTATGCTTATGTCACAGCCAGTACCTACATTTAAAAATGTTTTAGTCTTTTCAATATTTGTCATAGCCCACACCATACAACTTGACAAATCATCAATGTATAAAAATTCACGCCTGGCTTTACCAGTTCCCCATATTTTTACGTGATTTGCATTTGTTTTTTTTGCTTCAACAAATTTCCTGATTAATGCTGCCATTACGTGTGAATTTCTAAGATCAAAATCGTCGCCTGGCCCATATAAATTACAAGGCATTAGTGAAATAAACTTGGTCGTATGTTTTATGCCGCCATGAGTTTGTCCTAGCAGGCTGTTAGCATATTCACAAAGTTTAAGCCCTGCTATTTTAGCAATTGAGTAGCCTTCATTTGTTGGTTCAACTGGACCCTGTAATATGTATTCTTCTTTTAGTGGTTGCTTATAATTTGTTGGATAAATGCAACTTGAACCTAAAAACAGTACTTTTTTAACATGGTTTTCTATTGATGCATGTATTAAATTATTTTGTACGACTAAATTATCGTACAAAAAACTATATGGGTCATCTAAATTTGCTTGTAATCCGCCACATTTTGCTGCGCACATAAAAACATAATCAAAATTTTGTGATTTAAAAAGAGAGTTAGTTTCATGTACGTTAGATAGATCTACTTGTTTTCTAGTGTAACCACTAATATTTGTATAACCTAGATTTTTTAAGTGCTTAGCTAAATTACTTCCTACAAATCCTCTATGACCAGCAACTAAAATTTTATCATCTTTATTCATTTTCTTTTTTATAACCTTTATAAGCTTTTATATTTTCAACTGTTGGATTATATTTTCCATTGCACATATTTGTGATTGTTTTATCGATTGCTTTGACCAACATAGGTCTTTTTTCTTTAAATGTAACATCTGCTTTTCTTTTTAACTCAGCAATTTTATGTGGGTCAGTTTCAACATTTAAAGCATCTTCAAGATACCAAAGCCTGGTGTGCACAATTATTAGTTTATCTATCAATTCAGAAAAAGAATCACTATGTATATTATCATATTCCGGAAATTTTGTTTTATTAAGCACTTCAGCAACTTTTTCCTCAATATATTTGTCTAATTTTTTACCTATCATTTTTCCTCCAGTGTTTCCAATAGCTCATCAACTGTTGGCACTTTTTTAATAAAGTTAATTTTAATATTTGTAAAGTTGATACATGGGTGAAAGTAAGAAGGATCATCTCCATGCTTTTCTATTAAATTATAATTATCAATCATTGTTAACAAAGTTTTTCCACCCGTATTTGAAAATGATTGCGCATAATGACATGGTCCTGATATTGTACTAACAACATGCGCACAATTTGGGTGGTGCAAATAACTACAATAATCTTTTAGTGTATCAATATAAACAATATTTTTACCATTATCTAAATTTTGATTGCCTTTCCCAAAAACACATACTTTACTATATATTTTACTAGCTTTTTTTATAAAATTTTCCCAATAATTCTGTTCTAAATTTCTTCTAGTGTCTGAGTTTTTTAGTCTAGGAATACAAATAAGAAATTGATCACACTCCATATTTAGTATTGATTTGTTAAGTGGTATATCTAATATCTCTTTTTTGTCACGGTCAAAATATTTGTAAAAAGGTTTATAAGGCAATTTTTTACACAATCTCTCTATACTTTCATTTGAAACTAAATCAATGCAATCTTTATAAACTTTACTTGGGTTATACACCTCTGTTTTAGTAAAAATATTCTCATATAAAAATCTTCTTTCCGGTAATGTTACAACACATGTGTCACTGTTTATCAAGCCTTGTTTAAATAAATTAATAGCTTCTAATCTTGTAATTATAAGTTCTGTCGCGCACTCTGTTTGAGAAACTGGTGTTCCGCCGGAAAACGAACCATTGCCAGTATTGACATCTAATAATCCTTTTGCTGTTATAACATATTTCATCATAAACCTTTTTTCGAAAACAAGTAGCCTTGAATTATAACATGGTCAAGCTCAGTGTTATTTAAAACATACAGCGCATCTTCAATTGTTGTCAGTATAGGATAACCTTTAATATTAAATGAAGTATTTAACAGTACTGGTGTTTTTTTATTTTTTTTCATGCAAACTAAAATGTCATAAAAAAGCTTGTGTTGCCCTTTTGTAACTGTTTGCAGTCTTGACGTTCCATCTACATGTGTAATAGCTTTTAAAATATTTTGATATTCTTCCTTTACTTTTGGGGCATAACTCATATACGGTGATTCAAAAGCATCATCAAAAAAAACTGGTGCGTCTTCTAAAAGAGAAACTGGGGCAAATGGACGGAACCACTCTCTAAATTTAACCTTAAGATTTAAAACATCTTTCATGTTTTTAAAACTAGGATCACAAATAATGCTTCTATTTCCTAGCGCACGAGGTCCTACTTCAGAATCACCATAAACTAAACCAATTATTTTTCCCTGCGATAACAAGTCTACAATGTCACTAGTTTTTATTTTTTTTGCATTGTAATTCTTGACAACAGCGTCTAATTTTTGTAAATCTAATACGGGGAAACCATTATATAATATGTCATTATGCTTTACATTGTTAAACATGCAATACTGACCAAAAGAAAGCCCACAGTCGTTTGGATTAGGTGGCACGAAAAGATCGTAATCAGTATTTTTTAAAAAAAGCTTTAATTTTTGATTAAATAAAACATTGAGTGCACAACCACCGGTTAAAATAATATTATCATTTTTCTTATCAAAAACGTTTTTAACTAAATTAAAAGCTATATCTTCAAAAACGTGTTGACTGGTCGCTGCTAAATCAAAACCAACTTGTCCACTTAAGCTATTTTGACCCAAAATTAAGCCGATATCTTTTGCGAGTTTATCCAAAGATTTGTGCTTATAGTACTTTTGCATTGGTTTAAGCCATTCCATTCTTGCATTACCATATGCACATAAACCCATTATTTTACCAGCATATGCAAGTGACATTTTTTGACCGTCATAACCATGATTTATTTCAGATATTACGTAACCTAACTTTGCATATGGATTACCTAAATCTATCTTTGGGTCAAAAATTTCTTCTACTTTATCTTTGTCAGCATAAAAAACTTTTGACATTGAAACTGCACCATTATCTAGACCTCCTCCATCCAAAGATATAACATGTGCTGTTTTATAAGGGGACTGGTAATATGCACAGTAAGCATGCGCTTGATGATGGTTGCATTGTATAAATTTTGCTTTTTCAAAATGTTTTTTTATAAAAGCAATATCAGTTTCAGAAAGCTCATTATAAGCAATAACTAAATCATCAGTAGTCTTTATATCTTGGGACACGTAGTTTAAAAAAGCTGATCTTGTTTCATTATTCGTACCAATTGTCCTGTGGTCAAACCTATCTGAATACATTGCGTATCTTTTTTTAGAAAATCTCTCAAACTCTAGAATTCTTATTTTTCCTTTTTTGTCTAGATAGGTTACTGATGCATCATGTGAGCCATAAAACCCTAGTATGTTTTTATTATTTTTCATGATCTATAATCTCCTGCTGCTAATTTTTTTAAATTTAAAAATAGCATCTTTTATGTCAATGTCTAAGTTTTTATATTTAGATAAAAATTTTGATTTTTTATTAATATAATTTAGCCTAGAGTTAAGATCAATATTTTGATACATGTTCCACATTTTTTCTGACAAAGTAAACATTTTATTTAAAAAATCACCCTGTGAAGTTTGTTCATTAATTGATGGTGGATGATAAATGTGAAACATGTTTATGTCATAATCAGCATATATTGGTTGGCCATATTTATCTATTAGTTTTGTCCAAAACATTATATCTTCAGCACCCCAAGTCCAGAAAATTTGATCATCAAACCCACCAACACCGTAATATGCTTTATTTGAAATTAGCACGGAACCACCATAAGAATATTGTTTTTGATACCAGTTTTTATTTACAAAAACACCAGGCATTTTTTCATTTAAATCATCATTACTTATAATATTTGTAAAGTACATTTCCGCTAACATCGGAGTAGTCAACAATATTCTATTATTACTATAAGGTTGCATAAAATTTACTTCACCTCTACGTTCAATATTTTTTTGTATTTTGTTAAAAAAACTAGACTGAACAATGATATCACTATCGTGTACTAAATAATATTTTGCATTCGGCCGAAGTAGTGCGCCCAAATTCATTAACAAACCTTTTGATTTATAGTTTGCATGCACTTTTTGTATACAGAAAAATTGTAAATTTTTTGGCATCATGTTAAATCTTGAATAAGCAAAAAAATTATGTGCTTTTAAATCTTCTTGGGTATCAGCTTTTTCTATTAGTACTAGCTCAATATTTAATTTAGTTTTTGCAGCAGCATCTATTATTGATTGACATGTGTTGACAACATGTTGGAAACGACCAAAAAAAGGTACAATTACACATATATCAGCAACGTTTGCAAATTTATTATTAATACTGTCAATTTTAATATTATCAGCATCATATAAAACATAGTTGTTAGTATATATAATTTCTTGAAGTTCATATTTTAAAATATAAGAATCAAATAATTGACTAGTAATATTATTCCACTCTGTGTATGCGTTATTCATCTTAACCCCCTAACAAATTGTACTGTTTTTTTGTCCTTATATAGTTATCAATGCTAATCTGCTGTTGTCCCCTAATTTTACAATCACTTATAGGATTAACCATGTTATAACAATATAGAACATTTGGGATCATAACAGTTCTTTTGCCTGCCATTTCTATCATTGGTAACATAAAAGCAACGTCCCAACCAGATTCAAAATACTTGCCATCTTGACCTCTTAAATCTTCATCTTTAATGTTGTACCAAAGCTTACTTTTAAAAGTGCGCAAATGTGAAAAAGCAAAAGGCAAATCTCTGTAATTTCTCCTATTGTGCACATGATCCGGTATAGGTCGATTATTAGAATGAGTACCATGCGGCCACCCAACCCAATTTCCATAAGTCAAAAGAGGTTTTAGTTGCGCATAATACTGGGCAACTACTGTAAGAGACTCTGAACTGTATAAAAAATCATCACCATCAATAGCCATTAGCACAGATTCAGGTTCTTCCTTTGCATTTAACATGTTGAAACCGTCAACAATATTTTTTAATGCCTTAACATTTTCTTTATTGTGAACAATTTTAAATCTTGGATCACCTTGTATTTCTTTACACTGATCAATCATGTGCCCTGTATTATCAGTTGAACAGTCGTTTATTATCACACATTCAAAATTCTTATAAGACTGTGCAGCAATACTACGAATGCACCTTTGTATCCAATGTTCCGTATTATAAGTAGGAACAACTATTTTCATCTTAACGCTCATTATATTTTTTCCTCGTTAGTGCTAGTGTTTCTGCGATATAAATAAAGGGGTAAATTTACGACAGAAGTCTTTCCCAGAAGTGCTGTGCATCTAAAATTAAAATCAGAATCTTCGCTTACCAATACTCTTAGATCCTGCTCTGGTGGGTTAAATCTAATGCCTTGCAACCATATTTCTCTATCAAACATAGCAGAAGCACCGGTCGTTTGATATTTACCAACAAAATAGTGATTTAAACCTAACCCCATTTTATATTTTATCTGATAACCTTGTAAAACTAGATTTTTTACAACTTCAGGTTGTATAACTTCTATTTTTTCATGCTTAAATTCATAATTTTCATTATACATTTTTAACTCATCATCATCAAAAAAATCTAAATGCGTACATAAGTTGTGTATAGTCTTTGTGGCTATCATGCATTTTAGTTGTACTTCTAATCTTTCTTTAAGTGAAACATCATCCGCATCATTAGAAGTACACACTTGTGCATCAGTCGTCCTATATGCTTCATTTAAACAGTGCCACTTACCTTTATTCTCGCTGTGTAATATTAATCTAATACGTTCATCTGACATCATAAAAGATTCTACTAGTAACTTAACTTCTTTTTGATTTTCAGAACAGTCATCAATTACACATATATCTAAGTTTTTATGTGTTTGATTTTGTATTGATTTTATAGAATCAGCCAAATATTTCAAATGATTGTAATTACAAATAGCAACACATATTTTTACGTTATCCATCTATCATCCATTTAGGTTGTTTTAATTCTACATGTAAGTGCGGAGTTTTACGATTAAAATCTATTTTTTGATGAAAAACCCATCCGCCCATTTCATCTTTTAATTTAGCTGCCATTTCTTTAATATCTTGATCAGTAACATCTTCCCACTTTTTATCAAAAAACATGTTATTTTCAACTGTGTCTTCTTGCGTTATATTATACATACTTTGCCAATGTTTTGACCAATAAGTTTTATATGTTTTTATTTTTCTTTCTAAATCAAACCACGAGTAATGAAATACACCCGGCATGTTTTTAACTAACTGATTAAACCACTTTTCATAATTTTCTTGTAAATCTTTATTGCCACCTAAAGCTGCCATTCTTACTTGATGCACTTGCTCTGTATAAAATGATGCATGTGGAATTCTTTGGTAAGTTTCTTTATCGATATAATCACAACCATCAGTGCCAGGTGCAGAATATAGGTCACCATTATCATCAAATCTGCGCAGCTCGGCTGGTATACCGTGTGTAATGTTTGGCTTATTTCTAGAAAGCCTCCATTTCCAAGGATTAACATCTATTCTTACTTTTTCATCTGACCCCCAGTATTCTATAACTGGAAGTGCTATTAAATCAATCATTTTTGGAAATTGTCGACAAAGTTTGAATATAGAAACATGATGATCTTCATGCACAATCTCATCACTATCTATTTGCCAACAAAAAGCTTGAGTGCATTTTTCTCTAGCTCTCGCTTTTTGCAAACCATCTTGCACAGCAAATCTAGGATGATTATAGTCTACTTTATGTTGGAATATCCTAATTTTAGGTTCTATAGATTGCATTTCAACTAATTTTTCAAATGTTCCATCATTTGATCCACCATCCATTACAACTATTTCTGTGCAAAAACCTACTAGAGACTTTATACATTCCTCAAATGGATAGCCACCTTCGATACAATTGTATGTTGTAGTGTATCCAGAGATTTTTGGTTGCCAATTCATGTCACCCTTTATTGTTTCCCAGAAAAACTCTCTTCTAGTGTAAAGATATACTTCTAAATCTTCATAGCTTCCATCTTTAAAAGGAAATTCAGTAGCATGTTGAACCTTATCATTCATTACAAGCTCACAGCCTAACATTTGTGCTTCAATAATAATTCTAGGGCAAGTATCATTACCTTTTGGTAAGTAAACAATACCTTCCGCAGTCGCCATTTCTTCTAATACAACGTCAACTGGCAAACCTTGTAAAACCTTAAAATCTTTATTATTATCATTGCACCACTTAATAGCATCATCAGTACCTTTTATCCAACTAGATGAACCTAATACAAGCCACCCACTTCTTTTCTTCCCTTTGTGTTTTTCATTTAATTTTTTAACTGTTGCAAAAAAATTGTCATCAAACACTGAAGATAGTACTAAATGTTTAGCTCCTTCGTCTTTTTCAAAAAATGGGAATTTTTGGAAATACAAATCTTTTTGTTTTTCACTCATATAAAAAACAGTTCTTGCACCATGAAAAAAAGCAGATATCAATTTGCCTTGTTGTTCATTACTACAATTGCAATCTACACCTTCTGCGTCAGCATGCTTTTCTACTGATCTATATTTACAAAATTTATAATCATATTCTAACAAAGAATAATTAATATTACCAACGACTGTAGGGATTAATTGTTGGTTGAAATTAGAAAAATTGCCAAAAACCCAAAATTTGTTCGAGCCGGATTCTAGAGTTTTTAATGTAACCTCATGAGAATGTATTTTTTGCACTTTTATCCCATGAGTTTCAGCACTATCTATTAAGGCTTGCGTAGTTAACTCAGCTCCACCTATATAATCCTCAACAAATAAATCAGCAACAAAAACTAAATCAATATCCCTTTCAATTAACTTGTCTTGTTGAAACATGTTACTAGTAAACATTTTACCCCCTTATTTCTACATAAAGGAATTATGTCTCATATCTCAGGATGTAAAATAAAAATGTCAATTATTGTTTTAATGAACCAACAATTGTAAAAGATAAACTTATTGTTCCACCGGTGTTCCAAAGGTTGTCTGGTTTAAGCCCAATGGCAAAAACATCTCCGGGGCCAAAATCAGATTCAACAAAATTAAAAATAACATTTGTGTCTCCGGTAACATCTGCATCTTCAACAATAACTTCTTCTATAGAATCATACCCAGTTTCAATGAGTGCAGCATCAGTGCCAGCATTACCTATGTGAACAGATCCCGTAAGTGCACCAACTGCAGCTAAGTTTGTTGCTGCAGCGGATCCCCATGATCTAATTATTAATTTTTCAATGCTCCCTGACCCAGGAGCAACAAATGAATGATAATAACTAATACTTGTACTTTCAGTTAAACTATCTTCTGGAAGGTAAAGTCTATCATTGTTTGAAGTGGCACTAGATATCTGACAAGCACCTCTTTCTAAAAATTTAGAGGCGCCAAAGCCTGCGCTATCATATATAGTACCAGATACGACTAAATCGCCTGATACTAATACAACGCCTCTGTCAGTACTATCTTTTGAACCAACAGTACCTGACAACATAATTTTTACATCATCTCCATAACCTTCGACTTCTGATGCTGCAGGAGAACTATCAAAACCCTCATGACCTAAAATTACTGTCTCATCAGTACCATCAACAAAAAGAGTAGCAAAGTAATTATCTGTATTAACTTCAAAATTGTAAGGTTGTAGAGATGTATTAAATTCGGTTTTACTACTTCCAATAGTCACAAAATTAATACTACTGGCACCGGCATTTAAGTTTATATTATTATCAGCGCTTAATGTAACTATGTTATCTCCATCAATATTTAAAGTAGAATTGTTACCATAAATATATTGATCATTTTCCCCGGGGTTGTTTAATCTTAATCTAGAATTAGCTACTAAACTAAGATCACCTTCAACTTCTAGTGACCCTGCAATTCCAACATTTCCACTAAATTGTGAACCGGTCAAAGTGGCAACAACAGAATCATCAACGTTTAAAGTTACATCGCCAGTTAAACCACCACCAGTTAAACCTGTACCTGCAACAACAGAAGTAATGTCACCAGATCCCCCACCTCCACCAGTAGAATAACTAGCACCAGTGCCATCATATATAGTACCAGAAACAACAAAATCACCCGGAACAAGGACAACTCCCCTTGTTGAGGTATCTTTGGAACCCGCTGAACCTGACAACATAATTTTTACATCGTCTCCATAGCCATCGACTTCTGATGCTGCAGGAGATGCATCAAAGCTTTCATGACCTAAAATTACCGTCTCATCAGTACCATCAACAAAAAGAGTAGCAAAAGAAGTATCTGTATTAACTTCAAAATTATAAGGCTGCAGAGATGTATTAAATTCGGTTTTACTACTTCCAATAGTCACAAAATTAATACTACTGGCACCGGCATTTAAGTTTATATTTACATCAGCACTTAAACTAACAACGTTGTCACCATCAATATACATGCTAGTACCGGCACCATATATGTATTGATTTGTTGCAGTGCCGTTAAAGTATATTCTGTTATTATTATCGATAAGCACATCATTACCAATGCTTAAAGAGCCAGTGATACCAACATTTCCGCTAAATTGTGAACCGGTCAAAGTAGCAACAACTGAATTGTCAATTGTTAATCCGGAACTATCAACATGTAGCCCTGAATCTGGTGTTAAATCAACAGAAATTTCGTTCGCTGCAACTGTTATTCCATCACCCTCACCAACGTTTAAAGTCACATCTCCAGTTAGTCCGCCACCAGTTAAACCTGCACCTGCAACAACGCTACTAATATCGCCACCTGCAGTAAACGATACACCATCGCCATTGTACACAGTGCCAGAAACAACAAGGTCGCCAGAAATTAACGTGGTACCACGATTTTCACTATCCTTTGAGCCAGCGGAACCAGACAACATTATATTTACATCAGCACCATAACCGGTGACTGCAGCTGCATTTGCTGTTAATTCATCAGTAAACTCCTTATGGCCAAGTATTATAGAATTATCATTCGCATCTATGAAAAAAAATCCTATTTCATCGTCAGTATTTACTAAAAAATCAAAATCCATATCTCCGGGATTGTGCACAAATCTACCCTGCGTACTAACACGTACGTCACCATGTAAATTTAAATAGTCATTACCATCGACATTCAAGAAGGTACTTGCGCCAGAATATATAAAAGGATAAGCAACATCTTCCTGTCCGCGGAAATGTATATACTCCTGAGCAATTATTTTTTGCGCAAACTGTACATCACCATCTTGAAATATTTTTAAAGCATTTATTTGGCCATCAGAATCTTGATTATCAGCCTCAATTACAAATGTGTTGTTATTTCCACTACCGCTTCCTGAATATACTAAATTAAAACCAAAACCATTACCTTGGCCACATCTATACAATATTGTATCATAGTTGTTAGTGTCCATTTCAAAATTTAATAAAGTAGTATTACTTTCTGCAGCTATTAAATGTATTGACCCCGTTACACTAGCATCTCCGCTAACGTTTAATCCACTTGCCTTAAAATTACTCATCTTTGTTCTCCTAAACTACTCTGTAGTATACTTCGCCAGTAAATAGCTCTGATGTTCTTACATTCCCGGATTCATACCACACATTTACATTATCACCGTACACTGTTAAAATTAAAGTATTACTGCCTAAGCTTACCGGTAAAGCTTCACTGTTTGAATTAGTAAAGGTAATTTTACCTTCTGATGTTATTGATGATTTTGTTGCCATATTACTAACTCGCGGTTATTTGCAAATAAACATTGCCAGTAAAAGATTCAGAAACTGATATTGTGACAGTACTAGTATCTATAGCTGAAATATATACATTAATGTTGTTATCAGCTGTTGCAGTTACTATTGGTACCGCGCTGTAACTCTCAGTAAAAGTATATGTTTCACTGCTGCTGCTAGAAAAAGACACTGTTGCAGTTTCTATTTGAACACCAGCGACCGTCGAAGTTGCAACATATACGGGTGTTTTTCTATTAATTGGATATATTTTTCTGTGTCTGTTTTTGTCATATCTTATTGGCATTTACTATCTCTACAATATTGTTGAAGCTACACTGGCCAAATCAGACCTTTGCCCTTTTGACAAATTAACGTGCGCGGCAAGTGTGCTATCTTGAAATTTATCTATAACTATGCTCAAACCAGAACTTTGTCGATCAATATATGGTGTGTCGATTTGGTCGATGTCACCCAGTAATACTATTTTAGAACCTGTACCCATCCGTGTGATGATAGTCTTTAATTCATGTATTGTAGCGTTCTGTGCTTCATCTACTATCATGAAACTATTATTAAATGTTCTACCACGTATGTAAGGAATAGGAGCAACCTCAATAACACCAGAAGCCATCTGCATTTTAAAAAAACTAGTGTCTTTAAAAGCAACTCGTACGTTATCTAAGATAGGCATCATCCATGGGGCCATTTTTTCATCCATAGAACCAGGCAAATAACCTAAATCTTTTCCTACTGGTTGTAATGTTCTCGTAACTAACAATCTTTCATAATCACCCGATTTTCCATCTTTTACGCCTAACATACCAGCCATCAATGCTAAAAATGTTTTACCAGAACCAGCTAACCCAGTTAATGTCACTAGTGGTATTTGAGGATCAAGCAGGGCTTCTATAGCAAATCTTTGTTCAGAATTTCTTGGTTCAACTTGTATTAAAGAATCCATTTTGTATTTTAATCTATTTACTTGGCCTTTTTTATATATGCCTAACATTGAGTTTTGAGATGATGTGCCAACGACAAAATGGTTTTCGTTTAGCTTGTGTTCTGTTTCAATATGACCTTGTTTATAAAACTGATCTATTTGCTCACATGTCAAGTCTATGCTATTAAAGCCTTTAAATGTATCGACGTCAGTTGAAATTCTATCTTTTACGTAATCAGCAACATCAACACCTACGGCATCGCATTTTACACGAAGATTAATATCTTTAGTGATAACTCTTATAACATCATTGGTTGCACTATGCAGTTTTAGAAACAAAGCACAACCAATTATAACATTGTCATTATAACCATAGTCAAAACCTTCAGGTACTTGATCATGTATTTTTGGGTCTGTTTCAAACTTAAACCAAATATCATGCACTTCATCTATCTTCCATCCTGTGCCATTTTTGGGTGCATGTCTCATTTGATCTAAAAATCTATTTACATATCTAGCATTATCACCAACTAGGCCTCTTCTGTCTTTAAACTTATCTAACTCTTCTAAAACAACTAATGGCAAAACAATATTGTTCCCAATAAAAGCGTGGATTGATTGCTTGTCATACAACATTACTGATGTATCTAATATAAAAGTTTTTCTTGTCATTTTTTTACCTTTAGAAATATGTTAGGTTTATTGTATAATATAATATATTATTTTTATGGAGTTGTAATGAGTCACAATAGAGAACAAAAAACATGTTTTTCTTCATGCGAAACATTAAACAAGGCCTGCGAAAACAAAAAGTGCAGGAACTGGTTAAATTGTAGTAGTAAATTAAATTGCGCAATAGTTGCGGCCAAAGATGGGCCTCGTACTTTACAGGAAATAGGGGATTTACATGGACTTACTAGAATGCGCATCTGTCAAATTGAAAAAAGTGCAATTAAAAAACTAACTCAAATATTTAAAAAATTTATTAGGTAAATTATCATACAATAATTATATCCAAAATAAACAAAAGGCGGTAAAACCGCCTTTTTTTATTATGTAAGCAAATAAAATGATGTTTATTTTTTGTCTTTTGAAGCTTTTTCTGCTTCAATAGTAATTTTTACTAGCTCAGCAGCTTCTTTTTTCAAAAGACGTAGACCTTTACGTGCACGAACACCAGCAGACGCGTTGCCATTAGCATTCTTTTGTACGTCAAGTTCAAGCGACTCTACGATAACTTTAATTGCTTCCCATTTTTCTTTAATATCCATGGACATATTACTCTCCTAATAAAATGCTAGATTTTTGACTAGCAACGTTTTTGTTTGATTTTATATCGTTTATTATTTTTGTTATTGTTTTTACATGCTGTTGGTCTTCTAACTCCAAAGCAAACAGATATATTATCTGTAATATTTGATTATTGTTAACACCATAATCTAAAACTGTTTGTACTATTTCTCTAGCTTTTATATTATCTTCTATTGCTTTTACATCATCACTCATTTTTTCACCATTGTATTATACATGTAAGGCTCAATTCTGAAAGCACTGGACCCAGTTATTCTTAATAGTTTTCCACTAACAGAATCTTCATCGCTTTCACGCGACAAAACTATAAAACAATCTTCTACTATCCACAAATTGTTTTGAAAAATATGTAATACGTGTTCCCAGTCGTGTAACTCACAGTTGTAATTTTGCAGAACATTACTTATTTCTTTTGGTATCATTAGCATAATATCTTCTTTTGATATTGTTGCTCCTACTTCTTTGCCACCATAAATTTCACTCTTGCAAATGTCAATAACGTTATGTATTACACCACAGTTGTTACATGCCGCATGTTTTGGTATAACAACATTTGAATCTAGATCAATCGTAGAGAAAACAATAAATTTATGATATATTATTTCTTTACGCTGACGCATTTGTGGTAAAACACAATGACATTCAACTAAATGTTTACACCATGATTTTTGACTAGTCATTACTTTTTACTTTTTCCAGATCTGCCACCACTTTTTTTTGGTACACTAGTCTCTTTGGGTACCGCAGATTGCATTACGTTATACATTTCATAACTTTTAGCATCAAAGCTTGCTTCTAATACTCTGATTAACTTGTCTCTTTCTTCAATGTTGATGTTAAAAGTGCCAGTGTTTGTACCATCGATAATAGTTTGTATTACGTCTTGTTTCAAAATAGACATTACTGATTTGTATGTTGACAAATATTTATCACTCATCTTTGTTCCCCGTGTATATAAATATGCTATAATGAATAATTACAATATTTTTTTTAATTGTAAAACTATATCAAGCAAAATTAACAACACCACCAATAGTTTTTAATGTTTCAGTTAAGTTTTTAGCTACCTGTGCGCACACGTCATGCCATTTTTTAGGTATTACAATATTTTCACACTTAATAAAGCCTCCGCATGCTCCACTAACATAATATTTTACGGCCCAGTCGACTTCTTCTTTTATTAATGTGTCACTATTCCTTAATCTTATTTCACAAAGCTCATTAGCTAAATTCGATACTCTCTCCGCATATACTTGTTGTAATGTTTCTTCTGCGCTTAACATTTTATTTATAAGTGATTTTTTATGCGCAGATATATCTTTATCAGTGTTTAGGACTATGTTTTTATTATATATTTGTACTTTGTTAACAAAACCATACCGTTCTTCTTCATTACATGCAATAGCTATCACGTCGCCAAACTGACAGTTAATACTCATTCCTCCAGTAATTTTAATTAAGTCTACTAACGCATTGATATTTTTGTATGATGTACCGTATTGCAATGGTACAACATTTAACTTTCTTTTAAGCCAGTTAGTACCCAGCGTAGCAATTAATTCTTCTGGGAAGCTTCTGCATATTAACAACCAATTTTGCTGAGTTTCATTTGCCTTAGTTAGAAATGTATTTATTTCGCTTACACTTGCTATGGCACCTTCAATTAAAAGTATACTAACATCATTTAAAACAATGTTGTTTGTACCTATCATTTTCGAAAAATTCTTGTCTATTACTAAATCTGACCTGTATCCATTTTTTAATTCAATTACGTTTTCACTAGAATTGCTATCTATAACAGATATATGAGTTGTCGGACTTATATTGTCAAAAACATTTTCAACTATAGTAGCTGCTTCTGCAGACACGTGTCTTTTAATATTTTTTATTATTTCTTTTGTTCCTAATCTAAAATCAGATTCTCTTTTTATTTTATTTGCTAAATAATAAAAAAGTAAAGATGAGCTGCCAGGTTCATATTTTTCAATAGCTTGACACGCATCTAATATTATCTTGGATATTTCATTATCAACTTCATTCTTCTCTAAAGATAAAAACCATCTAGATGCACTTGATACACCCAGATGGTAAATATTTGACTTAATCAAACCTTTTTTATTATGCCACATGTCCGCAGTAGAAACCACGTGTGATATAACACTTTGTGACAGATTTTCAACCTTTAAGAACTTTGTCTTCTGATACTTTTTTGCTTTGTTTTTCATTTTCAAAATACTGCGTTAATTTTTCTATAGAATTAAATACTAATTTTTGTATTTCAGCAACCTTACTGTACTCTAGAGCATAATCAATAATCTTTGCTGCAATAGCAATTATGAAACAAAGGACAGAATATGTAAAAGAAACTTTGTAAAAAAGATAACTCAATACTAGCAAAATTTCTGGGAAGCCTAAATTAATTTTCATAACACACCTCTTCGTGACATATATCTAAAATAGTTTCTATTCTCTTAAATCTTTTCTCAATAGCTTTTCTTTCTTTAACTTCTACATATCCGCTATACACAATCAACAATATTGCAAATGCTAATAAAAATCTATAGATGTTGTCCTCGCTAAATAATTCATTTATAATTTTCATATTGACCTCTTAAAAATGATTTTTTAAAGTTTGTAGTAATATTTTTGCGTTAGCAGCAACTTCTAAAGTCACTTTTTTTTCTGCCATTTTAGCTGCTAATCTCCCATATTGTCCATCCACAATAAAGTCGCCGGTAATTTTAAAAGGAAAATCACTGTAAGATTTATCACGAATAACTACGCCTTCATGTTGTCCATCATCACTGTAAACAATGTGTCCAAAGTCTTTTGTAGTCAAACCATTTAAAAAATCTTGCCCTAGTTCCTTTGTTGCATGAATTAAAACCATTCCATCAATAAAACTTCTTATATCATGATCTATAACAATTTCATCTAAAAACCTGGTTTTGTCGATAACAGTTTCAGTATAAGTTTTCTTATGATAAGGGTTAATTTTCTTTCTGTCAGATGTCTCAAAAAATACATCATAATTTCCACTATGATATTGAGCTGGTTTATTTTTCACGTGAAGCAACCAAGTTTTAAGTGATGAACCTTGTAAATGCCTAATTTCTTCATTTTTTCTTAAAAATCTTTCTGAGAAATTAATAGAAAATGGTTTTTTTAACGAAGTGTATTGTATCTCTCTTTCATCAAGATGCATAACATCAACTGGTCCTACTACTTCGAAATTGCCTAAATCTCCAAAGCTTAAGTCTTTCGCTACGTTGTTTAACTTATTAATTAAACTGAATAAAGCATTTTTATCATATGGCAATTCAACGCTTTTGTCCTTAGTAGGTACATGTTTTTGCTTTTTTGGATCATAAACCAACGGTCTTTCCAAACCCGGTCTTTCTACGCCTCTATAAGATTTTTCATAATAAGCATTGACGCCATGCACAAATAAATAATTTTTCTCATAATCAGTAGCATTCATTTTACCAGCAGGAACATATTCAACATTAATACAATAAAAATTATTGTCAAGCAGCCCTAATGACTTAAGCTCATTTTGTATTTTTGGAAATGCTTTATTTAAAATACTAGTGCAAATTAAAGTTGCATCTCGCAAACCATGCCCTTCAGGGTATCTTTCAGCAGCATCCGTTAACGTCATACCATTAACATCTTCAGGTTTCATTGAACCTCTATCTACGACTAACTGATTGCCGCTTACTTTTAAAAGCACGTTCGTGCCATCAGATTTTAAGTTATAACTTTTTTGTCTATCAGACTGTATATCATTTTTTATGTTATAAAAGAAATTTAAAAGATCAGATCCGTTTTTGATTTTAAATAAATCAAAAGGATGTCTCATGTGACCAGCACCACCACCCATAGTTTACTCCTAAAAAAGATAATGAATTATACCGCTATTAACAGTATAATTCATTATACAATGCACACATAATTTTTATAAAAATTTATTTGTATTCATTAAACATTTCATAAAATATATAACCAAATATTAAGGCTATAGGAAATGTATATATTAATAAACACAAATAATATACTAGATTAGCTAGTATCATGAATCTCTCCAAAGGTTATTAGATGCATAAGTTAAAATTTCTTCAGCTGAAGTTTCATTGTAACCATATTCATCTATTAGTGTTTTTACCATATCAGAATATTTTGCTTTTTGTTCATCATCTCTGGTTTTAGACTTTGTAACAATTCTAGCCATATCTTTTACTGAATTAATTAGGTAACTCTCAATTGCTTCTTTCAAAGGTTCATAGCTTTTATAATCTACTTTTTCGCCACGTCTCATTCTCGAGAACATATAAGCTGTCACATCAGATCTAAAGCCCTGTCTAGAACTACCACTAATACCGATAACTTCTTCTATAGACTTCATAAATTGCTCATCAGCTGATCTTTCTTCTTTAGTTACTTTGTCTTTAAGTTTTGTTTTAGTAGTATAAGCTTCAGCATTATCTAAATACGTATCAAATAATGACTGTGCTTGTTCTTCATATGCTGTAATAAATGCTTTAGCAATCTCAGTCTCAAGTATTTTAAGATATTCTTCGCGTACAGTTTTTTGTATAATCTCCAAACACTTTTCTCTAAAATCAGCATTAACTATTTGTTCTTTCACCATCTTGGTCACGGAATTAATAACACCCACCGGAGTAATACATTCATTTTCACTGTCACACAAAGCATTGTCAATAGCTTTCATGATAAACCTTGTACTAATACCAGTCATGCCTTCATCACGTGATTCTTCTCGCAAATCTTTTATGTCTATTTTTTTAACTCGACCTTTTTCAATTACGTCTTCCCCATTATAAATTTTCATCTTTGTAAGCAAATCACACTTAGCAGATTCTTTAAGTCTACTCATAACAGAGAACATACTTGCAACCTTGATTGTATGTGGTGCAATATGAGCATCAAAATCTGATTTTGCTAAAATCTTTTCATAAATTCTGGATTCTTGATCTAATTCTAAAACATATGGGACATTAATCTTAACTACTCTGTCGAGGATTGCTTCGTTTGTGTGTTCTGATTTAAATCTATTCCATTCAGACTCGTTACAATGTGCCAAAATAACACCATCGAAAAACACCATATCATGCTTACCAGGAGCAGGTACTCGTTTTTCTTGAGTTGCTGTAATAATCGTGTGAAGAAATTCAATTTCATTTTTAAACACCTCTATCAACTCAACGATACCCCTGTTACCAACATTAAATGCGCCAGTAAGATTTAAAACACGGGGATCATCTTCACTAAATTTATCTAACTTACTTATATCTTCTGAACCAATAAGCACAGAAACATCTTGACTATTAGCATCCATAGGTGGCACAGAAGCAATTCCACGACGTCCCCTTTGCGAAAAAGTACTTTTGACTACAGGGAAATTTTCATATTTACCATCATGCTCTTCTAACAATTTATACCGAGCTATTGGCGATAAATCACCTTCAATCTTAACATCTAACATTTTTTCAAAGTCTTCTCTCAAAGATCTAGGCAACAGTTGCAATGGTTCTCCACGTTGAGGATCATCTTTTAAGTGATAATAAGGTTTGTCTTCTAATGCTGCTTTAATATGTTCCGTCAATGCTGATTTACCAGCACCAACTGGTCCCATTAAAAGCAACACTTGTCTAGATTCTTCACCTCTAAGTGCAGCTCCTTTTAAAAACCTCATAAGCTTTTCTATTACTCTTTCATTGCCATAGAAATGATCTTTGAAATAATCATAAATTTTAATGTTATCACCATTAAATATTTTATGCTTTCTGTCGTCATCAGCTGATATTGTGTTAATACCTTTTTCACATATCGCATTATACAATCTCTTGTGCGCATGTTGTGCTATGGACGGATCGCTTTCTAGTTCTTTCAGATAATCTAAAAAAGTACCTTCAAACTTATCAGACTTTTTGTCTTTTCTTTGTTTCTCAATAATTTCTAAATATTTTGACATATTGTTATTCTCCTAACTAAACTTCATAAGGTGCATTGTCTATCATTGTAATTAGTGAAACATCATTTCCCCACAATTCTTGTATATGTCCAACAACTGCAGAAGCATGATTTAGATCCAATTCTCTATGATCATGCTCATGATGTAAAATTAAATTTTTGTTTTTTTCTACTTCCTGAATGTATATGACGGGAATTTGATTGCCAGCTATTTGTTGCAACAGGCTGTTTTTGATTGTTTTCCAACCTTCTTCATCAGATACATCGCCAACATATAAGTCATCGCCTTGTTTCTTTATAGAAAATAGATTGAGTTCTTCGCAATCTTCTTGCGTTAAATATTGCCTAACAAATGATTCATCGTTATGCGCTTCTCTTGCTATAAAACACTCTTCTAAACCATGTCTTTCATGTATTTTATTAAATAAATGAAACCCTAAATTGTAAGGATTTATTCCGCCTATGTGCGGCCTTACAACTTGGTTGTGAGATTTAAGAAAAGGTAAGTGATATTCTTGTGGCAAATCTAAATCATGTAGTATTTTGTAGTGCCAAAAACATGCCCATCCTTCATTCATAATCTTTGTTCTAATTTGTGGCATAAAATAATAAGCTTCATCTCTTACTATTTCTATAATATCTTTTTTCCAATCTTCTTTTATTTCACCGAAACTAGAAATAAAACCCATTATGTCATATATTTTTTCATGTGGTAGTTGCTCTATATCAACATTTTTATTGTTTTTATTTTCTATCTGCCAAGCATTATAATCTTCACTAATAACTGATATTTTGCTAGGATGTCTCGGGATTTGATATGAAATAGCATGACATGCATCAATTACTCTTTCTACTTTTTCAATTCCTATACTCGGATCTTCAATGTATGACTGTATTCTCTTTTTTGCATTACGCATTCTAGGTACAACTGTATCAGCCCTTGTATATTTGAACATTCTGTTATTTTTAAAAAAATCAGAGTGACCTACACAATGTGCCATTATTAATATTTGCAAATAAAGTGGATTTTCTAACATTAAGTATGATATACATGGGTCACTATTAATGATTAACTCATAGGGAAGACCAGTCATCCCATGCTGATATTGACTATGTTGTAACTCAAATGATTTACCATAAGACCAATGACCATAATGTGTAGGCATACCATGATATGACATATTTCCTAACATTTCATAGTAATCACATGTTTCATATGTTATAGGATACCAATCTAAATTATGCTTCTTTGCAATATCACATATTTTTTCATCCCACTCTTCTAAATCTTGTAATGTCCAACTCATAACACTTTCCTTAAATTGTTGAAAGAACAAACATGCAACTCTTTGCCAAATAACACATTTGCAAAATCTTCACAATCATTAATATAATCAATTAAATAATCACCTGGTTTTTCTAACTCCACCAATATCTCTGTAGAAATAATGTGTGATTGAAAACATTCGACAATTATACCGCCAAGTTTCTCAGTATCGTCTATCAAAACTGATGTTTCCGCGAGGTCATAATCGTTATTACCTGGATTGTAATTGCCATCTTTGTCTGGTATGGATTTAAATATTTCCCATGTGTAATTAACTAAATCTCCAGGTTTAAATGACATCAATACCTCCAAAAAATCCTGTAAAAGCTGGCCAAACATCATTTTTTGATTCTATATGCGATATTTTCATTTTCTCATCTTGCAAATGAGCTAAAGTATTTGAAAGAGACGCAGAATCTAACCATAACGATTTTTCATTGTCAGGCACTATTTCACAGTATCCTACAAATTGGCACTTTTCTTTTAATTTTTGCATGCATGTTAATACTTTTTCATTATCATTACCCCAATTGTCACCATCACTGCAATGAAATGTATACAAATTCCAACTATCAGAATTGTATCTAGATTCTATTGCATCGCAAACGTATTCGTAAGCTGGACTTACAATTGTTCCGCCACCGGAGCCTCTCTTAAAAAATTTGTCTTCATCAACTTCATATGGTTTAGTATCATGAGCAATAAATATTATCTCTGTTTGTTCATATTTTGATCTGATAAAGTGATAAAGTAAGAAAAAGAATGATCTAGCTAAATACTTTTTATTAGTACTCATAGATCCACTAACATCCATTACGAAAAATATACAAGCATTACTAGCGTATTTATTTTTCTTACTAATATGTTTATATCTTAAATCAGCATCGTGGTATGAAAACGACTCATCACTTTCAGGGTCATATGTACCTGATCTAATTGCTGCGTTCTTTCTTTTTATGCGTCTTTTCGCTGTTTCTTTTTTACTTAATCTGGGTCTTATACCAGAATTCCTGTAACCTTTTCTTTTAAACCCAGATGAAATAATTTTTTTAAGATTTTTCTTTTGCAAGTCAGGCAAATTTAAATCAGCAAATAAGTAATCAGCCAACTCTTCTAAAGTTATTTCAACGTCATAATATTCTTCGCCAGCTTTATCTCCTGCCTTATTATCTTTGCCTTTTTTACCTTTTTTTTGACCTTGTGAAATTTTTTGTCCACGCTTTACGTCTAAATCACCGCCTTCACCGACTTTTTGTGAGTTTTTTTGATTTGCTCCATAAACAAATTTGTATTCTTTTATACCCCTTACTGGTATACGAATTTTTTTCTTTCCATCCTGACCTATTATACTTTCTTCTGCTACAATATTGTGTATGCCATCTTTTATTGCTTTTTCTATTTTTTGCTTATGTCGTCTTTTGTCGGAAGCAGATCTATCTGCTGTTGTTCTGTGATGACTAAAAACTGAGCTCATAATATCTCCATGTTAAATAACTATACATGGCTTATCAAAAATGTTCAAGTCTTTAATAATATCAAATTATTGTTTCATAATCTGGGTATTTTTTTAATAACTTACGTCTTTTTGACCTTAAATTGCTCAATAAGCCATTGTAGTGCACTCTGTTAGCTGTACCTCTGTCATACCCATCTCTATGGTACAACATATCTTTTAATCTTTTTTCTACATCTATTAGACATTCTATAGAATCATGATCAACTAAACTACCATCTAAGCATCGATGTTGTGCATATTTTGTTTCATTTAATATTTGACGAATAAAATTTCTTAAATTTTCCAATGTTTATCTCAAGTTTGATAATTTTTTATTACATATCCTAATTATGGGTTTGAGATAATTATAACAATCTTTTTCTAATTCTTCTGGTGTTAACCACTTATAACCTTGATGTTCTATTTCTTTAGTAACAGGGTTTCTTTTTATTTTACATGTCACAAAAGGCTCTGCAAAGCAAATAAATAACGTAAGATTTTTATGTATAATTGGGCCATATTGTATATCACTTTGGTCGAACCAAATGCCAGCTTCTTCTAAGCATTCTCTTTTAGCACATTCCCAAACAGACTCGCCACCATCCACATGACCTTTTGGCAGATCATATATACCTTTTTTGTCTTTGATAATATTATCAGGTCCTATCAGACCTAAAACTAATGGTTTATCATTTTTAAACTTAACAACATATATGCCTGCACCAGTCATTATTCCTCTCTTGTTTATCTTTTGTAATCATCTTTTAATCTGACAACGTCATCCGGGTAATATGTAGAAATTTCGCAAAGCATTACGTCACCGCCATTTGAACAAAATCTATGTATTAAACCAGGCTTAATATGATACGTAAAACCTGGGCCTCCAGTCATAACTTGTTCCGGATTTCCGTCCGCATCTTCGCCTATTTCTAATCTTAACACACCTCTTACAACGTAGATTGCCTCTTCTTTTTTTTCATGATACTGTCTAGAAAGTCTTTCGCCCATGTTGATAAATATACACTTGCCTATGCAAACACCATCAATATCACCCCAAATTTCTTCTCTACCCCAAGGTTTTTTTACTCTTTTAATATTACTCATTTTTTTGATCCTTCTTAAATATTTGTTTTAATAGATTTTTTACCAAATCAGAAGATGATTGAATTTTTCCACCAGCCCCGACACCAGTCATTATTTCACAACCTATTTTTTGACATGTTTCCCATTCCGGAATAGTACTAGCATCAAATCTATCTCCACCTTTTGTGAAATATTTTGGTTTTAGTATTTCAATTGGCTTGCAAACTGTAGTGTCATCTTTTGTGTTATCCCATGAAGTTACAAAATCTACGCCAGAAATAGCATCAATTATTTCCATTCTTTCATCTAGTGACATGAATGCAAAACCTTTTTTATTAATTAAAAAATTGTCAGAATTAACAACTACAACAACTATACCAGTATCATAATATGGATGCCTATGAGGGTTATTTGCTAAAGTGCCGGTGTGTTTAATGCACCTTACATGCCCCGGATGAATTGGGTCAAAACCACCTGACGTTAAATATATGGGTCTAAGATGGTTTGCGCTTTCTAGTTTCTTTTTTAACTCGTATATATCTTTTATAATCATTTTTTACCTCACTTTAAAATTGCTTTTCGAAAATCAACTGGGAATATATCTTTATTCCTACCATAAAATTTGTTCCAATCACTGTCTAAAATATATGTTACTGCTTTGTCATCAGATGATCTAATACTTCTACCTACAGATTGTATGATTACTTTTACCGTTTGTAAAGGATACCACCATGACCATTTATGCATGCGTTTCTTTACTAGTTTATCACCTAAATAAGGGTAAGGCACTTTACACAATATTTGAAATTCACTAGCTTTTCCTTTTAAATCAACACCTTCTTGCATCGATGGAGACAATAAAACAGTTGGTGCTTTCTCAAAAATATGTCTGTTTAAAACCTTTTCTCTATCCTCAGCAGTATGTGTTAATAGTCTTTTTGTTTTTAACTTTTCCTTGAGATACTTAGCTATCTTATAATTGTGACAGTGAATTATGCCTTTTTGATTTTTATGATTTTGTAATATTGTTTGAATTGCTACTGCCATTCTAGGTAGAGACGCATCAATATTATTTAAACTCATTGAACCAACACCACTAAACAATATTGGTCTATTTTCTACTGGGAAAGGACTAGGCACAGAAATAAATGCACATTCTTCTTTTTTAATTCCTAAAACTTCACAAAAAGCATCTTTGTTTATAATAGTTGCAGACATCATTAGTATTTTATCAGCTTTTGAAAATAAAACTTCGTTAGTGTAAGGACTTACATCAATAGGTTTAAATTCCCACTTAGTATAATTTTTCCTATCAGTTTTTACAATATTCATAATCCAGTTGTCTTTATTGTATATAGTAAAAAACTTCTGTATTTTTTGCAAATGGCCATCAACCATTTTCCACTTTTTTTCTAACATGACAAATTCCGTTATACGATCTTTTATACCAGTCGACTCAATCATTTTTTCCATTTTGTTCCGAGTTTTTACTAGTGCTGGAAGATAATTTTCTTTAATCCATTTCAAAACTTGGAACTGGGTTTTTAATTCAGGCACTTTTAACTTTAATATTTTTTCAGCAAAATATTGCGTAAAAGTCATTTCTACAAACTTGCTTAACTCAGTTTCAACGTTATGACATTCATCAATAACCATTATTTGTTTATTAGAAAGCTTGCCACTATAATTCTTTTCAGTTAAAAAATAAGAAAAATTTGTGACACCATTATTACTTTCATCAAACTCTTTCTTAGCATTAGAATAATTACAGTTAATGGCACAGCACATTTTAAAACTATCGTCTTTAGATACCTTTAGTTCAGGCAAAGACTCTGCACAAGTTTGATTTGTATAATATTTACAACGATAATTTGAAGCTGATTGTAAAGACTTCATTTTTACATAATCTACGGTAGCAAAATCTTTGATATACTGTTGTTGCAATACTTTTTGCGTAGTAAGATAGTAAGCGCCTTTTTTATTCATTGTCTCATCTGTTAAATGATCAATAAGATAATTGGCTACTGTAACGCCAATAGCAGATTTACCAATACCAGTACCAGCTTCTACTATGACAAACTTTTTATTATTTTGCAAAAAATTATGTAACGCAAAATTTATAATATTCCTTTGCTGTTCCCTGACAGTGTCATACGGGAAATATTTTTTAATATCGTAATTATTCATTATCGAATTCTCCTATAAGTGTGTAATTTATTATGTCTGCACGAAATATAATGTGATAAAAACACGATTCATTAACGCAAAAAACTGTTGATTGAAAAACGTCTTCGTTCAATATATCTCCCATAAACTTAGTTTCTAAAAAAAGTATTAATTTATGTTCACCAAACCCAAGTGATGTATCAAAAAAATAAGAATTGTCCATTACAAAAGTATTATCTAGTGTTGCGGTTGATTCTATTGTTGAAAAATCAATACGACATAGGTCTCCTTCTTTAAACATCAATCATCTATCTGGGTGACAAAGTCATATAATACACTTGCGCAATCAACTATTTCTTTTGCATCTGGCAATTTTTTATATTCTTTATTTATCTCCCAGTGCATCTGAATGTTACTATATAGTATTTCTTTTGCTTGAGTAATAAGCTGTATTTTTAAATCTCTATTGGATGCAATTTTTTCTATATCCTCTCTTTTAATTAAACCCAAACTATCTAAAACATCATCTGTCAGCTCAAGTTGCATTTCACCTGCTTGTGTATTTTCAGATTCTGTTATTGTGCCTGTTTCATTTTCACTACTCATCTTTACCTCCAATAATTTGTTCAATAATGTATGTTGTTTCAAAATAATTTCTTACTTTGTATGATTTTCCATTCTCTAATTTTTTACATGCGTCATAAATTTCTTTATCATTGCCATTGTCTTCACAACGGTCGCCCATAAAGATAATCTCTTCGTACTTAATATCACTGTTTAATTGATCATTTAAAGCGTAAGTTTTATCCCATCCCGTAGGGAATATATCAAAACTAGTATCACCACCTAACTTTACTGTGACACCTTTAAATAAATCTTTATAGTTTTTATCGATGTATTCTAAAATACTCATTCTTATGTTATACTTTTTATCAACTGCAACAAATCTCTCTCTATCATTACTATCAGCATTTCTACCTATAGGTGACCAGTTTATCATAGATCCGCGCGAGACAATAAACGTAGAAGTCAACAATATTCCATCAGTACCTTCTAATCTTAATAAATAACTTTGACAGTCAAATATTGCTTTAATCATATCGCTGTATCTTCCTCTTCCAACATGATGACACAAACTATGAGTATACTCGCAAGAAAACCTACCATTTGAAAAATTATATTTTTTCGTGCCATTGCAAGGATAGTATAGAATAGCTGTTGGATCAACAGGACTACCTATATCAAAAATTGGATCACATTGTTGCTCTATGTAATTTAAGTCGGAACCAGTCACAATAGCTATTTTATAACCGCTTTTTTGTAAGTTACCTAGCGCTGTCATCATTGACAAAGATATTTGTTTTCTAGCATCAGTTAATGTGCCATCCATATCAAACATAACTAATTTCATATTATCGACTCCATATTTTATTTTAAATAATACTTAATTAATAAGAAGTGTATAAATGATTAGCGTTAATAAAATATTAAATAACATACTATTGTTCATAATTTTTTTAGTTTGTGTTTCAAGTTGCATGTCATGTAACGTGAAAAAAATCAGTAATAAAAAAGAGATTAAATTCGGTAGAGTTAACGAAACTACTGTGTTAATACAAACTACATTAATGTCAGCTGACTTAAGTGAAGAAGATGTTTCTCGAGGTACAGGTGTCATTATAAGTGATAAATACATATTAACTGCTGCTCATGTTTGTGAACCATGGAAATATATGGTTGATATTGAAAAAAGATATGCTAGTATGACTATTGCAATTGATGTTTATGGCAACTATTGGACCGGTGAACCTATAAGTATAGATCACTTTTATGATATTTGTTTATTTGAAAGTGATTACAATCTAGGTATAAAACCTTCAAAGCTTTCTAAAAAAGAACCAAATAGATCTGACTTATATTATTATATAGGATATCCTTTAGGCATAAAAGGCAAAAATCTATCTAACAAACTGTTCGGTTATTATGCTGGTGAGTTAGATAATACATATTCAATATTTAATATACCTGCTGTTGGAGGATCATCTGGTGGTCCTATATATGACAACAAAGGAGATTTTGTAGGTCTTCTAATAGCTACATATCCAGAATTTAACAATATGTCAATATCTATACAACACAAATATATCAAAAGATTTATAAAAGAAAGCGTCCCTTAGGGTAGAGGACGCTTACTTATTAATCGATGTTGTTGAACTTTATTTTATAAAACCCTAAACGCGTTCTACGTCTATATTTTTATTCTTTCATTTCTATTAAGAAGTCTCTGTTCTTCTTTTTGAAAGCAAGTTTTCCGTCTGGTACAATAACCCAGCCTACCTTAAGGTTTGATTTAACTTGTGGTTTAGAAGCATAACCATCTGTTAATATAAGTATACCATCATACTTAGATTTGTTTAAATTAGCATGCTTAATAACGCAAGTAAAACATGTGCCACCGCATCTGGTACGCTTAATATCAATACGCTTACCTTTTTTGTATTCTTGTTCAGAGTCGACATCTACTTCAGTATCAAAGTTGTACATAGTAAATGTTACTCTTTTAGCAAGATTTTGAAGTTCGCCTGAAAGTAATTCTAAGTCACTATCTGAAACGGAACCAGACTGGTCTACGTATACAGCAATATTAGATTTGTAATCACGAAAAGCTCCTGGGTGTATTCCAGGATACTTGCGATGTATGCGTCTAATAGATGATGCTCTATCAGCACGTCTAGACATTCCACAAAATTGCTTAAGCACTGATTGCCAAGGGATTTCACGTGAAACCAAGCTACGTAAAGTAGAGCGCATCGATGCACTAATGTTACCCCACTTATTTGTTCTATCACATTCCTTAATAGACTTTTCAAGTGCGACCTTAATCTTACCTTCCATTTTTTGACGTTCTTCATCAGACATACTATCCCAACCTTCATGGCTATCCATAGAACCTTCGCCACCTTCTCCGGGAACAACTGTAACTGGATTACCATCTTGGTCAACGAGGTTGCCATCTTCGTCTATTTTGACAGTGCCATCTGCTAAAGCATCTTGCAAAGATTTTCCTTGCATTTTTTGCGCAGATTCTATAGCCTCTTTGACTTCAGGGTCTTCCATAAGTCTAGAGAAATACCATTCAGCATTTTTGTTTTTAGGAAAAGAAGCAATTTTGTTAGATATCATTTCATATCTATCAGCAGCTTGTTGACCCATTTGTTCAACTTGCTCTGCAGTAAGAGGTTTAAATTTTTTACTAGGTATTAAACCACCTTCCGGTAATTCATCTTCTGGTATCATACTATTAATAGCTAAATCAGTAGCATAATTCCAAACTATATGTGGGTCAAATCTACGTGTTGTAGTGTGACTGAAGATTAAGTGCATTGCTTCATGCTTAAGCAAGCCAAAAACTTCTTTTTTGCTTAAACCAGCGAGAAACTTTCTATTCCACATCATGTGTATTTCACTGTCTTTGACATACACACCCGCAGTAGGAATTTTAGTAGTTTCAGACTTGTTAATTTGTCTGATAATGTGCGCATAAAAAGGCTCATTCCACATGAGAGAAATTAAATAATAGTCTAGATTGAAGTTATCCATTTGTTCTTGAGTAACTTCTTTAGAAATAAGAGATTTGTTTGTTTCAACAGTGTTTGCAGACATATAAACTCCATAATTGTTAGTTGTTGTATTAGTAATATAACTAAGTAATATAAAAATTGCAAAAAACGCCGGAAATTATTCTATAATTTCTATTTCTCTTCGAAAAAAATGTCTAATTTCCCCATTAAACAAAACGTTGTACACGCTATATTCATCATTAGTATTATCAGTTAAGCCTCTAAGGAGACTTATTACTAATGCAAACTGTGACTCATCACACTTATATTGTTTAATTTTAACTAATTTACCTACCATAATATATTCCAAGCAGGAGAGGCCAAAGAAAGACCTCTCTGCACATGATACTAATATTATTTCAAGTTTCTAGAAGTTTGTACAATCTTAGTTACTTTTGCACCAATAAGCTTGTGAATAGCACTAATATTTTTTAGATTACCAGAAGATGAAATATTACCCCAAAGTGTAACAGTAAGCTCGTCTGAAATAACTTCAGAGAAGGCTGCTACATTAGCTGCTTCAGATGCATCCCAGTCGTTATCCATGCAATGTTCCTTAAGTTTGTCACATATACCAATAATAATGCCAGTTGAAACACCTTCTAGTTTAGTTAAATCATACCCAGCTAGAATGTCTTCAGCAGTAATATTTGCTTCAGCATTTTTGACAAAAGTGTTAAATGCAATACCAGCTTCTACACCTACCATACCAATTAATAAAGTGTATACATAATCAGGCATTTCCTTACCAGCATAGCTGCTAGGATTGACACCCATATGCTTAAGACAGGTATCAACTCTGTGCCAAGAAGCAGGGTTTGGACAAACAGTTCCAGGTTCAACAGTTGATGGATCGACTCTAAGATGAACAGGGTTTTGTTGAATAAATTCTACTAACAATTTATCTATAGAATTATTCTTAGCCCAAGAAACCCAATCTTGTGTACTAGGTTCAAGATTAACTGCCCAAAAACGACGAAGAAGTGCAGGGTCCATTTCGTTGACATCATACTCTGAACCAACATTTACCGCAGCAAATATTCTTGTATTTGGATGCAATTTATATGGAGCACCGTTTTTGTCGTTACCAAGAGCTCTATCTAAAACTAATTGGAAGAATGATTGTTGAACGCCAGGAAGAGAACGATTAAGCTCATCTAGCATTACAACACATGGCTCAGAACAAGCACGAATAAACCAAGAAGGCATGCAGAAAGTCATGACACCGGTTTCCTTCATACTTTCAATATCTGGATAACCACCTACATCACCTTCAGACATAGTAGAACCAAAGACAGGGATAAATGGTAAATCTAAATCCTCAGCAACTTGTTTAGCTAAAAAAGATTTACCGATACCAGTAGGACCTTGCATTAAGACAGCAATTTCTGGTGGCAACTTAGATGCAACAGCAAGAAATGAAGAGATTGTTGTAGTTGTTTTTGTAGACATAAAGACTCCGAAAAAATAAGTTAGTTGATTGGTTAAGTTGTATATATAATATAATTGATTTTAGAAATATTTGCAGATTTTGCTTGAAAAAAAATAATTTTTTTTATATTTTTCTTAGCATTGAAACTTTTATCCAAACATTATGAACGCCACCAATGATGTTTGCAAACTCGGTCTTTTCATCAGAATGCATTCGGCCCCACATGTTATCAACGCTTTCACAAAGACCCCAGTTAATAGGATTACGTTTTGATTTAGCTATTACTATAAACACAGTGTTTTCAATTTCTTCCAGTGGTGTGCCACCAAATTGCCATTCTGCGTTTTTTCCAGTTACTTTTATTTTTACTAAATCATTTTCCTTAATATCCCAATCGAATTCTGGTTTGCGTTTTTGACGGCGATCTTGTTTCCATTCAACACTGTGCTGAGCTTTTTGTTCTCTCATACTAGTATTAACACGCTTCTTTTTATAAGCAGCAAATTCCTCTGGGTTGTTTTGCATAATCTGTTGTTTGATTGAATTGTATAATTTTTTTCTAGACATGTTGACCTCCTGATATATGTAATATAACTAGCTCAGAATGTTTTTGCAATATTTGCAGAAAATAATTATAAAAAATCAAAATATTTTTTGTTTTTACTTTTGTTAACGTTTTTTATGTATTTGTCAGCTAATTTTTTTATTTCATTTGACTTATTAGGTTTTTTTGTTTTTTTTGGCTTTGTATCAACTGGATTTGATACTGCACCATCAACATATGTACCTAAAGTAAATGATTCAAAATGTGAAGCCAAAAGATGTTCTATATCTGATATATTATGATTAGTGATATCAAATCTGTAACTCGACACTAATACAAATCCTTTGTCTGTCCACTTTTCTAATTTTGCCCAGTATACAGACACATGTGTAGATCCATCAGCCTCCCATTCAGGCACTGTATCAATAGTAATTTGAAAACGGCCAGTAATTGCATCTCCTCCTGATCTTAAATAAACTGAGTATGCATACATACTTAAGTAATTTTCTTCTCCACTAAAAGAATATAAATTCTTATGTTTATAATTATTCATAATAGCTCCTATAAGTAAGTTAATAATTATTAATTCAATTTAAGTCAGTAATTAATTGAATTAATTAAATTATAAAGGCAAATTTAAAATGTATAAATTTAATTTAAAAAAATATATTAGATATATTATCTCAGAAGAAATTGGTCGTAATTATCATACAATAGAAACTGATCCATATAATTGGCAAGATCATCCGGATATTAACTCAGTTATATTTGCAAATGGTGATAAATACACATGCAAAATAGAATGTAAATCTAATCCTAGCTTAAGCACAGATTCATATTCATTTCCTACAGAGCAAGAAGCTCAGCACTGGATGAGAAAACAAGCAGAAGAAATTATTAACATATTACGAAACAAAAAATAAGAGGACATACGCCCTCTTATAATTTTAATACTAACAGCTATTTCTTAATCAATATCAATGTTGAAAGATTTTGTTTTATTTTCAACGTTAAATGGCACATTTACTAGCAAAAGACCAGCTTCGTATTTTGCTGATATCATTTCTAAATTAACAGTTTCTGGCAAGGTCCATGATCTGCTAAAGTTATTATATGAAAACTCTCTATGGATATACCCGCTGTCTTTATTCGAATCAGTGGAATTTTCAACGCGTACAGTAAGAACATTGTTTTCAACATTTAAGCTAAAATCATCTCGAGAAAATCCAGGCGCTGATAACTCTAATGTGTATCTGTCATCCAACTTTTTGACGTTGGCTAAAATTCCAGATGATTTTTGTTTGCTACTTTTGTAATTAGTTGGAAAAAAAAGATCCATTGCATCGAAAACACTTGACATGTCACGTGAAAAAGGATCAAAAGAATTCATTAAAGGATATAGTTTTGACATATATTTATTCTCCAAAGTATAATTAATAATAAAATATAGATAAAAATGTAGACGTCATTTGCATGACTAGATTATTATAATCACCAAATTATGTTTTTATAAAAAAAAAGGACAAATTATGGCAAAAATAAAAAATATGGGAACTGCTACAATGCGTTTTAACGAGGGTATTGTTGTAAGCGGTTCTATAGATACAAGTTACGCATCACAAGATGGTGTTGCCATAGTTTGCACAGGATCTGTTGAGATATCGGGCAATGGCACAAATGATGAAGTCTTGAGAGTTATCACCAACAGTCAGCAAAAAGACATTGTTTTTGTTACACAAGGAACAACTAGCACCCCTGCAGAAGCAGCATTTCTAAATGGAAATAGTAGCGGTGGTTTAAGACTCCAAGACCCATATTCAGCACCAGGAGATGGATCAACTTTCATACTTAACGACGGAACAAGCTTTACATATTTTATCAAGGACGATATATCATCCCAAGGTCCTAATCTTGCAAATAAAGTTTTTATCAAAAGAGATGCATCAAGTTTCTCAACAATGAGAGATAGAATTATAGGTGCCATCAACGCATCGGGAGTTACCATATATGATGGGACTAATGGAGGGTCTGCTGAAGTACGTTATTACAACAATAGTATTGCCAATAGAGCAGATATAACTGCGATAGAAAACGGTTCTTTTAATGGGGGTATCAACCTTACAGCGACAACAGCAGGATCATCTGGAAACAGCTTTTATTTCAAAGCAAATTTTTCCACACTAACAAATGACAGCCCGCTAAATCAAGATCAAACATTTAGTGGAGGAACTGATGCTGTGACAGGTACAGCACAGTCGGTCAAAGGAACCCTTTATTTGGATTCTAGCGAAGATTTAAATTTAAGTGGGTCAAACAACACAGTTCTGGTAGGGGGTGAAAACGGGTATGTTCTGGTACCAAGTAATAGTGTAGGTATTGGTACCACTTCTCCTGAAACAGACTTACACGTGTCAGGTGCACTTTATACCACCATAACTGTTGGTGATGGTCTTAATAAAAGCACGTATTTTAGTTCAATCAGCACAAAAGCATTCTATGGAGATGAATCTGTCACTGGTTCATTCGGATCAGTAAGTACACAAGGTGGTGCTGGTTATGTACAACTAGGATCTCTTTCAGATCATGATGTAAAATTTGTTGTTAACAACAGTGCAAAAATGATAGTATCAGCTTCCGGAGATATAGGAATTGGTACTTCTACACCTGATTCTAGGCTTCACGTAAATGATACCTCTGGAACAACACAAATTATAATTGGCGATAATGCTACTCAAAACGAATTATCGGAAATAATTTTAAAATCAAGTAATCAAAGCAATAATGTACAATCCTTTATAGCAAGCAGTGATACTTCCGGTGGCGGCAGCGTTGGAAGTGTTGGCACTATAGGCTCTCATGATTTTCAAATCAAAACAAACTCAGCTATTAGGGCTGTAGTTGATGCAGGTGGAAACACAAGGGTTGAAAATGATGCTTATGTTTTAGGTGACTTATATGTGACAGGTACATTTAGGCCAAATAAATTAGGGATTAATACAACCAAAAACATGTTTGATGGCCAAATGATTATTGAAAGAGTAGGAAGTGTACCAACTTTCAGTTATATAAGATCATCTTCTGCAGTAGCTTCATCTGACTTACCTGATGACAACAATACAATTTTTGGATCATTAGTTTGGAATAGCTCTGATGATAGTTATGCCGGCACAGTGGCAGTAGCATCTATACAAGCAAAGGCAGATCGCGATACATGGAATTATGCATCTGATAAACCAACATCAATAGTTTTTAACACCGGGCAAGAAGATAGCTCCCTTGTTTCAGAAAGAATGAGAATAACATCGAGAGGGCGTTTAGGGATTGGCAACCCTGGTCCCGCATTTACTTTACACGTAGAACGAACAGGATCAGCTAGCACTTTTCCAGAGTTAGGCATCGTAAGACGAGGAAAAAATATCGACGCTGATAAAACATTAGGGATGATAAATTTTTCAATAAGGGGCGGCACAGATGACGAACTGCCTTATTTTACGCCGGCACAAATATTGGCTAGAAACATACAAATTGTACACATATCAGATGATGAAAATGAAGCATTTGTCAATCATGGTGTTGGTTCTGAATTAGTGTTTAGAACAACAGTTTCTGGTAGTACCACTGCAGCAAATGCAGCTATTCTTACTAGTGACAAAGAATGGGAATGTGATACACTTCGTGGTCTAAGTACGGAAGTATCAAATCAAAGAATAAAATTTGACTTTGATAATATTGATGTGCCTATTGGACCAAACATTGATGTTCGAAAAAGAATTGACTTTTTTGGAGAAGGCGATACAAGTGGTGTTGTAAGATATGCAACATTTATGGCTAATTTTAACACATTTACAGAAGATCTTGTGGATGGTGATATAGTATATCCCAGACAACCTAATAGAGCATATTTTAATCCGGATAGTAATGCAGATTTTCAATTTAGGTTTGACAGTGCGAATGGTGGTGCACTATTGACTATGACATCATCTGCTACTACTACTGGTAATGATGGACAAATTAACATGGGGTCAAGTACTAATGCTGGCAATGGTTACGTTAACATATGGAAACCAGTAGCTTCAAGTTTAAGTGCTGATTTAGCATTTAACAATGTTTCTGACACATCAGCTGATAGAGACATGTTCATATCTTTTTACAACCAAACTATTGAAAATGCACGTATTATAACTAAAAGAAATAGTGGTGATAGTTTTGATGCAGATTTCACTATTCGAACGAGGACATTTAACGGAGCAACGGCAACATCAAATTTTGCGGATAGGTTTATGATAACTAAATCTGGATCTATTTTATTGCATGAAAATGATCTTTCAAACACTGATGCCTCATCTATAGATACTTCGCTTTTCGTTTCTGGTACAATAGGGTTATCAGGAAACGCTGCTAAAAACTCTGTTTTTGGTGGAGACGTCATTGTAAGTGGTAGTTTAGATATTAAACAACAAGCAAGTTTTGAAGATTATATGATTATTTCCGTAACTGCAGACAATACAGATATTCAAGTTGGTGCAGCTCAAGCTGTTTTTAGAGCACCTTTTGCAATGGAATTATACCAGCCGCCGAGAGCTAGTTTGACGACTGCAGCTACAACATTAACAACAGTTGATATACATGTTGATGGTACCACTATTATGGATGAAACAGCTTCAGGATCACGTTTACGTATTGACGGTACCGAATCAACATCTAGAACAGCTTCAACTGCTTGTGTACTTACAAATACATCTATAAATGATGATGCGCAAATTAGAATTGATGTCGACACAGCCGGCACCGGTGGCAGAGGTTTAAAAGTTACACTTTATTATCGGAGAGCATTGTGATAATTAATGATATACAAAACCCAGGGCAATTAAAAGTTTACACTTCGGGCTTATACAGGCAAGGCTGGGACGATGCTTATTATGCAGACCCTGCTGCAGTTGCAACTTCCGGTGGGGACCCTGTTTTCGAAACAACAAACACAAATATTTTCCAACTTTCAATAGGGACGACGGATGCCTTAATATGGCGTGGCTATTTTTTACCTGATGCATCATCGTCTACATGGCAATTCCGTACTGTTTCAGATGATGCTTCATTTCTCTGGATTAATAGACAAGATACAAACGAACCTCGAAATGCTGCGCAGCAAACAAATGCAAATATGGTTAATGCTGATGCAACTGTCAACAATGGTGGTCTTCACTCTGTGGTAACCGCGTCAAGTGGTAACATCACATTGAACGCCGGCGTGTACTACCCTATCTGTATTTTTGCTGCAAATAACACAGGTCCAGGAACAATAACTGTACAGTTTAGACGTGATAGTGGCACATGGCAATCGGATGGTGCCGGGTTTTATTTTTATGATGCGGGTGCTGATGATGGATACCATTTATAAATTACTAGCGTATTCACTTAAAATTTGTTTGTTGTATCCTCTTACGTAATCTATGACTGTTTTATTTTCATCGAATACATAAAAAGTTGGCCATGCATCTAAGTATAATTTGTTTTCTACTTCTGTAGGGTTTGACGTCAAAATTTCTCTACTACTTGCCCAAACTGGTGTATCAACTCCTAATGAGTTTTTCCACCCATCAATATCATTTGCATCTGGCGGATTACCTACGCCATCTTCAATAAGTAGTGTTAAAAAAGTAACATCAGGATATTGATCGTGCAAATCTGACAAGTCCTGTGCAGCAGTTTGGCACGGTGCACACCACATTGCACTAAGGTCCATGACTACTGGTCCATCTATGTCATGAAACCACACCGGCTGATCATATTCGTTTGTAGCCATAAAGTCGCAAATTTGCTTCCCTTTCAATGTTGCGCATTCTTCTGTGTAAACATACTGAATTTCTTTTTCAACGCTTTCTGGTGCCATATCTGCGCATGCAAAAAACATAAACATATTTAACATAAACTTCTCCTTAAGGAACGTAAAAATTTGGACCCATTAAAGAAAATGAAGGGTGCATTATGTGTCCGGCTTTTTTTACGTGCGCATAACCTAATGCATGTCCTAACTCATGTTCATTTAATAGATGTAATTTGTAATTTTCTTCTTTGTAATATATTATTGATGAAATAATATTTAAAAAACTAGTTTGCCTTATTGTAGCAGCTAACGCTGTTTCATTTATATGAACATCTCTCTTTTTAACTTTTTTTAAAATTATAAAACCCGGGATATATTTTTTATCACACAAGTTTTTAGGAGGTCTGTGTTCATAAAAACCAAACTTTTCACCTTTTCTAGTCCAATACGTCATTGCTCTTTTAATTGATTGCTCAGAAAATTCTTTGCCGTAACAGTTGACTATATTAGGTGGATTTTCCCAGCTGTACTGTTTAAAAGTATTTAATTCATATACTAATTTCATATTAAAACCAACAATCATACCCAAAACTAAAGACAAAAACAAAGCTGAAAAAATAACCACCATGTCTGTTTTTTCACTTTTTTCAATCATTCTCCACACCCTCTGACAGCATATTTTACATTAATTGTTTGCCCTGGTTCCGGCACACTGTCTTCAAAAAATGAAACTTTGTTATCATCTTCAATGTATTCCCAATCAGCACTTATCTGACCGTTGACTGTAACTTCTATTGTTTCAATTAAAACATCATTTTCACTAAGCGGAAAAAATCTAGAAGTACTTACTTCTTCAGCTAAATCTTGCAATTGCATCCCCCAATCTTCCGCACAAATAGAGTACCATTTTCCTCCGTAATGATTGATTAATTCATGGTAACCATAACCTGGTTGAGCAACGTTATAACCCCAACTACTAAGTTGGCACCCGTTAGGTATATCACCTATTACACCGTACGGTATAAAATCACCAGCTGGTTTCAAACTATCAAAAAATGTAGTATATGTTTGCCAACCATTGTACGACCAATCTTGCTCATCAGAAACATATATTACAACTAGTTTAGAATCTGTTCTAAAAAATGGGCTCCCGGGACCACTGTATAAACCATTAGACAATGACTGAAAAGACATTTCTATACCCTGTTCTATACCACTTCCGCCTATTCCTGGCATTAAAAGCTGTGCCAATACATTTGAAGCATTTGGAGTACTATTACTTACGATCGTAGTAAATGAAGGATCATCAGTTGTGATAACTGCTATGTGAAAATCAGCACCAACATTAAAAAATGCATTTACGAAAACGCCAGTATTGTTAGCCAAATTAGTTTGAAAACGGTTCATTGAGCCTGAGTTATCAATTACCCACAATATATCTAAAACTGGTACCTCATCTTGGACCCAAGTTTCATCATACCATTGTTCAACTTCTCCATAACCCTTTTGAGTAATTTGGTATTCCGCTTTCTGTGGATCATTACTGGTAATTTTTATAATACTTTCATCATTACCAATATCGTTTGGTATATAAGAAACTAAAAAGTCTAACTGGTGCGTAGGTTGTATTACCCACGGCGTAGATGGCAATGTGCCATTTTCTAAAATTATATCCACTGGTGAATTTACTAATTGATCTAGATCTTCAATTATCAAATCTAGATTGCCACTATTTTCTATCGTTATACGTTCTTCAATATCACAGCCGATTGTGATGTCTCCCCAATCAATAGTTTCTGGCTCTATATTTAGCACTGGGGCGTCGCCGTAACCTTCAAGTGTAACTTCTACAGTGGTCGTTTCCTCATCGCTGCTGATTATTCTTACTATTCCTCCATTTGCTTCATAAGTTTCAGGCGTATAGTCAACTTTTAATTCCACTATTTCATCGATGCCTATAACAAGTGGTATATTTGTATCAATAGAGAATCTACTATTACCAGAAATTAACTCGGGGGACAAGATTTCTAAATCAGAGTCCCCCGAATTTATAATATATATGTTTTCACTTGCGTTTTCATGCCCCGACAGCAAATGGCCAAAATCAATGTGCTGTGGATGAACTAATAATGTCGGTTGTTTTGGATCAGTTTTTATGACACCATAATCAACACAGCCTAACGCAAGAAATAACATACATAACACCTCCCTTAAAAATAAGTCACTAATTATAAGTATTGTGAAATATTATTTAATTTGTAAAATGCAAGTCCGGTCAAAATGAAAATGGTTTTTTATGCTATTGACAAATTTTACCCACGTGTTTGTGTCATACTCAGGATACTCTAAATGTTTTTTATTTGCCCGTATACAACTTATAATATATTCTATTTCATCATAAAATATATTAATCTCAGTATCATAAATAGCAATTAGAAAATTAAAATAGTTTTTAATGTTTTTATTCATTTATCACCCCATGTTTGCCATAGTAAATCTTCATTAGCGTTTCTATCAAACTTTCTTTCTATATCAGTTTCCCAATAACATAACTTTTGACGTTCACCGTTAATTTCTATAACGTAACATGGGCCTAAGCTGACAGTAGGTTTTACTTCTACTATCTTTGCTAAGTATGGCTGTGTTTTCTTTCTTTTGATATGAGTTAAGTCGACTACAAATTTTTGTGTCAAAATAACCCAGTCATTTACTTTGTATGCTGGAGTTTGCATGTTTAACCTCGTTGTGTAAGTAAGTTTTTTGATTGTTAGGATTTGAACCTAAAACAAAATCTTTTATAGATCCTATGTTACCATTTACACCACAATCAATTTTTATTTTATTTCTAAAATTTAATATTATGTTCTTATTATAGCAGTAAAAATCTTTACCATGCACATTAACTTGTTTGTTAATTTTACGTGCATAACTATTCCATGATTTAGAATGCATTAGATACACATCATCATTTGACAACAGTTTAATTACATAGTATTTGTTATCACCAATAAAATTCTTAGTTTTTGAAACAGGGAACAGCCCATCATCATTTAACAAAGTAAATAATTCAAAATGTGCAATAATATATTTTCGTTCATCAAATAAAAGTATATCACCATTTCTTAATTCTAATTTTGCTAAATCTACCTTTGTGTAATTTTTATTTTTTTGTTTAAAATAATCCCAAGTAGGAATAACATTTAACTTGTTTTCTAACATTAAATTATAAAATTCCGTTTGAAATTTTTTACCTCTTTTAGCACGATCAGTATTTTCATTATATAACATATATTCTCCATATATGATTATATAATATAGTACAACATTTTATAGAATATTTTTTAAAATATTGTTTATAAAATAATAATAAAAAGGATTTATTTTATCTTTACCCTTATCTAGGTTTTTTTCACAAATAATCATGTTATTAATTATTGATTCAATATTACTCTTGTAAAAAGCATCAGTTGCAATATTATTAACGATATTTTCAAATTGACTTTCACTATCAAAAAACAAAACAGTTTTTGTATCAAAATATTCTTGTATAACATCATTTGCACCCCAGTAAATTGGGATTGAGCCTCTTAATAAGCAGTCAACTATTTTTTCTGACATGTAACCTGGGGTATGTATGTTTTCTATTATTATTGAATATTGATTATTTTCAAATATGCTTTTTTTATCTTCCACCCACGTGCTAGATGGGTATAAAACAAAATTATTATTAATAACATTTCTTCTGTTTTTTATTTTATCATATATGTGATGCCTTAACCTATGACCAATTAAAAAATTTTTTTTACCTGGCATGAAACTTATTTTATTTTGCTTTGTTAACAAATAATTTTCTTTTTTCTTTTCAATGGGTAATGGTTCACACCAATTTATAAAAACTGGTATATTGTATTTTTTTGTTGGTGGCACATTGGAAAAGGCTTCGTGCGCAAACATTCTTTTTTGAGTGCTGACAAAAAAATCAAAATCTTTTGATATTTGCTCATAAAATAAATTAATTTTACTTATTTCATGTACTTCTTTAGAAATATATATTTTGCAGTTACTTTCAATATATTTTAAATTATTTCTATATTGTTCCGGATATTCATCAATACATACAAATACAGCTGTTTGTTTTCCTAAATTTTCAATTACATTGGTTTCCCACGTATTTTGTTCGCTAAAACATATATTTGTATACGACGTAATCATAGCACCCCCTAACTTTTTATGATTATATAACATAGTATAACATTTTATAAAATTCTTTTCATTTGCAGTGCTGCAGGGTTTGCTATATCGCCTATTAATTCATATATTTCAGTTGGCGTTTCTGTCATATCTATTTCAAAACTACCACCAAATGCTGGGTGAAAAGTTTGAGGATGAATATCAAATGTTATTTTCCCTTTAGATTTAAGTGTTTTATCAGCTTTTTTAGTCAGCCCACCAGCTGCGTCATAAGGAATATTAAATGGTTTCATTTTCTTGTAAAATTTTCCTTTACGCCCGCCAAAAGAATCCCCCATGTCACTAGTTGCGCACAAACAACCTTGACAATTTGGTACTCTAACAATATATAATGGTGCTTTAAATCTTTTAGCATGCTGTTTACCAAACTCTAAAGCTGCTGCCAGTTCACCAGCAAATGATGCACCAAATTCTGACTCTGAATCTGGCGTCACAGCTCCTTTTGGCAACTTAGCTAATCCTTTTGTGCCTATTATTTTTTTAGTTTTCTTTATAGCTGCGTATTCAATTGAATCTATTATTCTATATAACTCAGCTTCACTCTCAACTACAGCTGCGTCCATTGGTAAAAAAGTATCTAGACCCATTCTTTTACTTACTTCGCCACCAGGCAACATTCTTTTATCAATACTACATGTAATTTTAGTTGTATTAAATGGAAAATTTGCTGGAGTGTAAGTTTGACCAACAACTGTTCCAGTATTTTGAGGTACTGTTTTTGTTTTTCTCTTTCTTTTTGCTTCTGCTAATTGTTTTTTAAAAGCTTTGTAGTTTTTATTTCCAAATATTTGAATAATTCTACTTTTCGTTATTAACATAATATCACCTTAACATGTTTAAATTGTGCATCCATTCTTCATAAAATTTATTTTCTGCAAAAAATACAACTAGCATAGCATTACAATTCATACTCAAACACCATCTTTCTTCGCATCCAATAACTATACCAATTAAATTCTTTTTCCTAGTATAATCAGTAGCTACTAACATTCCTTCAAAATAATGATCAACATGTATTTTGGTACTCTTTTCTTTCATATCAATTTTTTATTTTTATTTTAGGTATCAAAATATCAGTGTATGTAGAATTTGAAACTAAATTTGCCAAATCTTTTGCACTAACAGTTTCCTTTATATCAAAACTTACTGTGTTTAAAAATAATGAACGATACTGTGTATTTTTATAGGCAAAAGCATATAAAATAATAAAAGCATCTGAAAATAAATAAAATGGTAAATTCATAATATTTATGGTTTCATTAGGCTTAATTAACTCTATTGTTTTGTCTGTCGTAGGTTTTCTTCCGACAACTGACATTGGCGCAGCAGTATCAGATTCTTCAGTGCTCTCTGCATTATTAAAATTTTCTAAAGCAGCTCCATACATTTTTTTGTATCTACTCGCAAATGAACCAGCAAAAACATCTGATGGGTGTCTTTTGTTTTGCCAGTGACCATCAATACCAGCATGTTTCCAATATTCTATTTGCTTTTTAAAACTTTCAACTTCTACAGGATTGTTAAAAATACTTGAATATATTTTTTCTACGTGATTTGATATTCTATATGGCAATGGATTCTCAATATCTTTTTGTAGACTGGCAGAATATTGAAAGTATTTATCCAATATATAACCATATCCTGTTATGTGATAACAGTAATTAATAAATATATTAATGCTTTCCTTCGCAAGTTTTGAGTTATCTACTATGTCCTGCACAAAATGCTTCCATTTAGCCGGCTGTTTTTTCGCCATTTCTTGATGAGCACCAGCGCCGACAAATTTAAAATATGCCCAGAAAAAATCCTCTGGTACTGCTTCCGTAAACATGTTTTTGTTGCTTAAATAAAAGTTTTTATAATCGTACATATAGTCAATAAAATTAACCTTATCTACAAATTCATCGGAACCGTATACAGTAGACCAACTTTCAAATGCTCTTATTTTAGTTTCTGTGCCCGTAATAGTAGCTTTACCGCAAAGATATTCCCACATAGAAAACCCGTCATTCAAATAAGTATTACTATCAAACAATGGCATACGACTTGCTCCACTTGATTTAAAACCATACAAACCGTAATCTTTTAAATTATTATAAAATATTTTTCCATCATATGATATTAAATTAGCATATAGTTTTGCTCCGTGTTGATAATGCACCATAAAATCTTGAACTGCCTTTGGTTTTATTGCTAATGCATTAACAAGACCTAAAACTAAGAATCTAGATTCAAACGTAGTGTGATTTAATTTTACAAACTGATTATATATTTTTTCAGTAAAAAGAAAGACTTGCGTTAATATATCGTACAAAACTCTATCTTTGCTTTTTACATGATTTAAAAAATTAGAAATTGCTTCTATAATGCGACTTGTCTTTTCTATTTCACTTGGATCGTCTGTTCTTCTTTGATAAAAATAACCTAACGCATTGATAAATCTAATACCAATTATCCCTTCTAACATGTAGTCATTAAAGTCATTGTATTCTGCATTTTGGCCATCATTAACTAGTCTAACAACCTTTTCTATCCCAAGCATAGATTTTGTTTTTTCATAAAACTGAATAAGGTTTTTAAATGAGCTTTCAGAATAAAAGCCTCCAGTAGTCCCAGTGTGGAATATAGACGACATTATTTTACTTATAAACACATTGTATGTTCTATCTTTATTTGTGTCTCCAATCAGTGCTCGAGATGCATACATTTTTATTTCGCTATAGTCACCAAAAGCACTCAGTGTATCTAACATTTCAAATATTTCTTCCATCTCTTGTACATTAAAGTTTGGTTTTTTATACAAGTTTATTTTTTTATCTATGTTTAAATCCTTAACAGCGTCAGCTCCAAGTATACCTACGTATTTATTTAAAAAAGATTTATTTTCATTAAAATACCAACCAGAGTTATTTAAACCTCCGTCATTCGCTCGAGGATAAAATGATCTACTTGCATTAATGTGATTATACATATTCTCAAAGTACAATATCCTGAAAGCACTGTTGTTTAAATTTTTGCTAAATGTTTTCTTAAAACTTTTCTCCGCTCCTTCCTCTTTCATTCTGTGCTTGTAAAATTTAACCATTAGTTCTTTTAATTCACCCCAGTAAACAGTGTTCCAATTAGCCATGTGTTCTTTATCTACTGAAGCTTTGAATAAGTTTCGTAATTTTTCTAAACTTTTGTCTCTTTCCTCGAAAAACTCTGCATTTTCCTCTGTTTCTTCTATTTCCACATTCTGGAGTCGTAAATCATGTAGAATATTCCCTTTTAAGGAATGTTTTCTTCCAGCACTTAAGTTATAAACATTAAACAATTCTATTTTTGGATGATCACTTATAAAATTATGTACTGATGCATCTTCATTTTCAGCAAAATATTTTTTAATATAGTCACCAGTTACTTGTTTTGAAGATTGAGCTATGGAATTTGACATGTCAAATTTACGTTTGAAAGACTTCATAACTTGAGTATGAGCATATTGTACCAAACTGGTATTGTCTGCACTAAATAATTGCGTATCATCTAATATACGTTCATCTATGAATGATCTATGTTTATTATCTTCTGCATATTTGTTGTTTATTATTATATCAATGTTTTTATTTTTAAAAATATTTTCTAACATGTGTTCATATTTTTTTACAAACTTTCTAGAAAAACTAAGAATTTCGGCTGGCGCAAAAACTGGTTTGTTATCGAGTTTCTTACACATAAAATACATCAAACTACCTAAAGACACAGACAAATTAATATCTTTACAATATGCTTTCGGCTGATCAGTTAAGACATAAATCTTATTCTTCGAAGCTTTTTTTGCTTGTTCCCAAGAACTAAAAGGGTCGATGCCTAAATGAATATTAATTAAATAATTTCCCTCTGTTGGCGCATTACCACCATCGAAGATAGCTGCCGGACCAATGTCTTTAGGATCCCATAGTTTTGTACTTTTGTCATATTTCAAAGTTAATTTCTTGACAGTTTCTTTGTTTTTGTCTAGTGAGCTTTCGCTTTCTATATTTTCTAATTTTTCATCGCTACTTTCTGGTACGAAAAAATCATTTATAAAATCAGTTACAGTATAATCTGACTTTATGCCGTACGCCATTTTGTATTTGTTACATATTTTTTTAAGATGTGCAATTATCTTTTCTTTATCTTCTTTGCTAACTTGTTCGTTAAGAAAAACAAGGTTAAGAAAGGTAATACATCTATCAATATCTTCTGTTCTTAGTGCACTATTTAATTTAAACTTATTGCCAATAATATCTTGTTGAGCATTCCATGGCAAAAATTCTCTAGTTCCAGCAGCATCATTTTCTATCCTTGTGCCTACACTATTTTTTAACAATGTTGATCTAGAAAAAACGTTTTCATTGATATTAAAACCAGTATTCAATATATCAAGAATAATAGCTCTTATTTTTTCACGTGCTATTTCCACACATTTATCATAACTCTCTGGTTTGCAATATGCTAAAAGGGTGCACACATACTCATTATAAAAATGCATAAAATCATCATTATTATAACTACCCATATCAAATTCATTATCATTGCTAGCATCAATTTCATGAAAAAAACTAGTTTTTTTAATATTTCTATCATTTAACAAGTCAGAAAATATTTTTTCGTCAATTGTCAAATAGTGACCCCTGTTGTTGGTTAACAAATTTAAATTTCTATCTAGCTTAAAACCTTTGTGTGATTTTAACTTTTCATTACTTTGTAGTTTTGAAAAAGCTTCCTTGATATATTTTCCGTATACACCGCTTTGAATAGGATGTATTGGCCCCTTCATGTGAATAAATTTGTCATAATAACTAGCGTTTAACAGAAGTTTAAGTGAGTCAATTGATTCTGTGCCACTTTGATTTGAATAAAATTTCATAAATACATCTGAATTAGTTCTTGCTTTCTCTATTTCTTTTTTTACTGGGTGTATCAATCGCCCTCGACTATCAGTCAAAGTGTCAACTTTATCAGTAAGTTTTCTTTGTATTGCATTCCACTTCGATGACCCAAGAATATCTAATAACCTACTTTCAGTTAAACCAACATTGTCACCATCAACACTAAGACTTCCATTCGTGCCATCTAATAAAGCCTTCCCATTTCTATAACCAATAGATAAATAATCTTCTGGTCCACTAGCATTATCTTTAATTAAATAAAACAATACTATATCTGCATCTTCTCGAGCTACATAATTGTAAAACAAGTTAGACCCATGAATTCTAGCAGTGCACCAAGTTGTTTTTGGGACATATGTCTTCTCATCATACCCCGCTATTACACAACTTGATGCTCGTGTTATAGGCATGTATACTTGCCAATCATCCACACGCCCAATTATTTCTTCTCTCTGGATTCTAGTATTGTCTACGTCGATTAGTGGTTTTCTATAATCTAAAAGCTGGATTAAAATTAACATTTCATCAACTGATAATTTCATAAAATCATTTGGGTTTTCCCATGACTTGTTTGGCAAAGAATTATCGACGGCATCTTTGTATTCACCACCCGATTTGTATTTTGACTTTACACGAGATTCTTTGCGCAAATAATCGTCCAGGACAGAAAAACAATCTTGTATAGGATGCACTTCTGTATAAGTGTCTTTAATAAATCTACTATTCAACCAATTAGATGCCTTATTAGGCAATGCATTAATTTCATTAGCGTATTCAGGAAATGCACTAATTAACTTTTTCTTGTTTTCTAATAATAAAATTATTTTGTATGTTTCGTTTATTAAATTCATTTTAATTTCCACCATCGTGCAAGTCAAATATTTGTTTGATTAATATAACCTGGTCATTATGCGTATCGTTAATTTCTGAGCTAGTTTTACTCATGGCAGGTACACCCTTGCTGTTATCTGCATAGTCAAAACCATATTTTTTAACTTGTTCTAAAAAAGCCTTACCATTGCTAGGCGTAATATTTTTTGTTATCCCCGGGCTACCAGTATTTGATTTATCAAAATATTTCTTTAACAGACAAAGAAGAAAGTATTCAAAAGGCATATCCAATATGTGCACATCATACATGCTGGTAGTTTTTCCCGGGTAAACTGCTGATAGAAGAGCTTTATAAAGCCTTTCTTTACCAATATCGCCCATGTTGTAACCGCGATGCATTTTAACAGCTTTAAACACAAAGTCAATAAAAAACATAGTGTGACTGTCAGAAATTTTAAAATTGCTAGCAACAACAGGAATATCAGTGTTTTCTTTATTCAACCCAAAATGCCAACATATATAAAGTACTGTGTTTAGAGTTTGATAAAATTTATCATCAAGTCCGCTTAACATGTGGCCCTTAATTATATCACCACTGTTGTTGAATGTAACATTAGCTCTTTCATTATACATACTAGCAACTTTCGTATAAAATTCTTGTTCATCTGCAGCAGACATTTCAAGAGGAGGGTATTCATCACCAATATCCTGCACATGTTTATGTATTTTTCCTCTTACTATATGACTGGCAATATCTTGTAAAGTATCCGACTTTATTATTTTGAGACCGCCTGAATGATAAACTTTATTATTTATAGTTTTGTACAATTCTTTCCAAGCGTTATAAGCATGTATAACATAAGCAGCTGGTAATATTTGTGTAAGTAATGTGCTCAGCTTATGAAACGTTACAGACTGAATATCCTTTATAAAATTGTTTTTAGAAACTAGTTCAAGTAATTGTTTTATTGCAATTTCAGAAATATTGTGGTTTTCGACATGTATATCTTTATAGCCTATAGTTGATGCTGCGAATATAGCTGTGTTTATAAAACATGTTTTCTTAAGACCATCTGGCAGGTTTTTTGCGTGCAAGAGTAATGAAAATAAAATCTCAAATTTTTCTTTGCTTTCTTTCATGAAACTGCCGGCTTCAGCTGCATATTTTAACCGGTGAGAATTTTGGTTTAAACCAGCAGCTTCGTTTCTATCTTCTCCGCTTTCATACATTTTGTGCGTTAATACAAACCCTAATGATTTAGGAAATTCTGCGTGGTCTTTAGCTTCCAGTAAAAAATCTAAGTATTTATCAAACACTTCCATAGATTGGTTGATTTCTGATAATGATGTTGCATTATCAAACAAAGCAAGAATCATATCATTAGTGTATGTTTCATGCCTTGCTCTTGTGTGCACGTCAAAATATGCTTCTACATCAGGATTTTCTTTAATATATTTTATATAAAAAGTTACTAATTTGTCAATATCAGAAACAGAATAATTTTTATAAATATTATTGACTTTCCCAACCCGGGTTTGATTCATTGCTTCTCTACCATACATAAAGTGCAATTCACCAATCATGCCTAAAAAATGATGTTCTATACATTTTTTATAAAACTGTTTTGACTTTTCATTCTTTAATTTTGAATAAAAGTTTCTAGATTTTTCGACCATATTAAAAAAATCATTAGGGTTTGTAATATATTCACCTTCACCGAAAATGTCTGCCAAACAACTTTTAATAATATTAGTGACATGTATTTGCAAAGGTATATTAAAATGTGACAATATTTCTATTACATTGTAATGCAACATGTTTAAAAAATCAACAGCATCTTCCTGTGCCCAATCCTGAGTGTTTTCGCCATTGTCAATGGCTTTATAATCTTTTTCAAATTTATCAGTATCTATTCTACCATTTTTAACATAGCATTGCACCATTACCACTTGAGCTGTTTCTGTCTGTTTTTTCTCTTCGTATTTTTTAATTGATAAATAACTCAATGGTTTTTCATAAAGGCTATCAAAAGCATCTGAACCATCTTTGTGTTTTAAAAACCTTAAATTGCTTGTTCTTAAAAATCTTTGGTTGTAAGCACGTGAAATGCATGGGAAATTATGGCTAATTTTAAAACCAAGCAAATCACACATTTCATTTAAATATTTCATATGACTTATTAACTTTTCTAAAATTTCATAACGCTTATTTAAATCTAATTCTAATGGCCATCCGCCCTCGTGATAACCTACTTCCTGATTTTCGCCTCTAGTAAATGGACTAGTAAAATTGTTTCTAGATATAAAGACTGATGATAAATAATTTTCACTGTAGGATCTATTTACTCTTGCAAGAAAATCTCCTTCTGAGTACGTATCATTAGCTCGATCATGTCTTCCAATATGATTTATTTGTCCTATCTCAAAACTGTAACTTGTTTTAAAACCAGCAGCAACTTCTTTCTTAAATGTACTTATTTTTTCCGATGCTGTGTTATAATAATTGCCCTGCATTTCATGAATTGGTTTATCATTTGTAACATTCTTGCTAGCAAATTTTTCGAAAAACTTATCAAAAATTTTTACTTTTCTGTCCAAATCTAAAGAAACAATTTGCAAATCAATGTTACCTATATTGCTAGAATCAGTATAGTCTGCAGAAACTGGATTATAACCCAAACTTTTTTGGAAAGCTTCATGTACATTTTCTGACGTCAGAAAAGATTCTTTTATGTCTTTTCCGCGGGCCACTTCCAACCTTGGACTATTTAAATTAATAGGCGGTGCATAATGATTTCTTTCACTATTTATTTGCCAACTTTTAGAATTACCACTAATCGGATTATTCGCAATTAATGGCATTGCACTAACGGGAATTGATACAACTTCGACATTAGGGTTTCTAATCAGTGAAAATATTCTAGAATTTATATTACTTATTAATTCATTTATTTTTTTTATGTATTCATTATATAAGTTGTTTTCCTTAACAGCGTGAAGAAACCTAGTCCCGCGACTGCCATGAGCTGCAGGGTCATCATTTAACAAATGGTATATTAAATCGTCAAAATACACAGAAGTATTTAAAATTGGTACATGGATTAATAATTTTCCGTGTAAAAATAAAACTTTTTTCTTTTTAGAACGAGTATCATTCGACCAGTTGAAATTGTCAGAAAAATTCATTTGCAACAACGTTGCTGGCATCGAACCTTCTGGCGTAGGCAAAATTTTGCTATTATTTATTTTTTTATATTGATTAATCAAATCTAAGTCAGCTTTTCGAATGTTTGGCGCCAAACTCGTAGTCCCTCTACCTTTCGGACTAAATATGCTCTCATCAGCCTTGTAAGAAAACCATTTTATTTCATCATCTCTACGCTCATCATAATTCTTGCCGAATGTTAACATTCTATCCAACCCATACACTTTCGCAAATGTAGTATTTACCATAGTTTGATTTAAGGGTTTTTGATTTCCACCGACATGTTTGTTCAGGCTGGTTTGATCTTTAATCGCGGCTGCAAAGTTAATTGGTTTATTAATTTCTTCTAATTTATCTCCCCCTTCTAAAGCATCATCAACTGCTGCCAATATATGAGCGCGTTTTATGTTTTCTAAATATTCAGCTGCATATAAGTTGTGCACAGCTCTGTTAAGCTTGCCATAAGCTACACTGTCACTGCCTACATCACCATTCTTTGAATTAAAGATGTCTGACATTTTATATAAATCAAAAACTGCATCATCACGTGATTTAATAATATTATCAATCAGATTAAAAATAAACTGACTTGTAACAATGCTAACAAAAGCATCTTCTTCTGCCTGCTTATCTGTGGGTAAATTAACGCCATAATTTCTTTGTTTTCTTAAAACTTTTCTAGCAATATCAGAATACATGTTAACAAAAGTGTTATGACTTTTATCCACCGGTGTAGATATTGTATTACGCTGTGTCGGTGGGTTTTTTGTAACTGCATTAAAATATTTCTTATTGTTAAAAATATCTAGCCTAATTTCATTGGTACAGTCTCCATCTAAAACCATGTTAATAGCATCTTCAGTTTCACTAGCACTTAAGCCTCGAATAAAATTTTGAAGTTCTTTTCTGTCTGTTCTTGCTAATTTAACTTTTTGTTTAGCAGGGTGCACCAAGTTGCCGTCTTTGTCTTTCCATCTTTTAGCATCTTCTAATATTTTTGCTTCCACTTTAGACCACGTAGATGCACCAAATATTTTTTTAACTCTTTCAACTGTAAGTCCAATGTTGTCTCTATCAACGCTCAGTCCACCATTTTGGCCGTTAAGTCTTACTTTGCCATTATATAATCCAATTGAAAGAAAATCTTCAACGTCTTTTGCATCATCTTTTATTACATAATATAAAATAATATCGGCTTCTTCTCTTCCGACGTAATTATAAAAAAGATTTGAGCCATGAATTCTAGCAGTACACCATGTAGTTTTTGGCATCATTGTCATTTCGTCATATTGAGCTATAACGCAGCTAGATTCGCGCGATAAAGGCACGTATATGTTCCAACCATCGATGTTACCTACTATTTCATCATTTTGTATTTCTACCGCTTCAATATCAAATGGTGGTTTCTTTCTTTCTCTTAAAACAATCAACATTTCCATTTCGTCAATTGTCAACTTCATTATATCCCTAGGGTCGTTCCATTCTTTGTCAGGTAACATGCGATTTACTACATTAACAAATTGTTTATCTCTGAATTTTGCATTAACACTATTTTCTACTTTACTATATTTTTGTAGTGTTTCAAAACAATCTTCTATTGGATGTACTTCTTGCACTTTTTTAGAAACAAAGCGCGAGCTTAACCACATTAAATATTTATTTGGAAGTGTATTAATATCATCTGCATGTTGTGGATACAGCTTTATTAAATTTTTCTTATTTTCAACTAAAAGAAGTCTTTCTATTAATAGTTTTTGCACATTCTGATCTAACATTAACTAGCTCCTAAACTATATTAATTATGACAAAAATTTATTTAATTTGATCATTCTTCATATTTACGAAGTCTAACTTGACCATCTTTTATAATAACGTACGTGCAGTTGCCAACCCAATCCCCACTGTTTATATACGTTTTTATTTTCTCATTTTTGTCTACCCATATCAACACTTCAGGTACATGTGTATGCCCCATAATTAATACATCAATATCTTTATTCCAAGATATTATATCCCAAATCCTAATTAGTTTCCTTTTTTTTAACTTCCAATTAGCATACAAAGTAGTCAAATCAATTTTAAACAATCTTTCAAATGCGTTTTGCGCAAATGAAACTAGTTGCATTAAATACTCTTTCTTAACTAAACCGGTGTCATACTCATCACCATGTACGACTCTATAAACTCTGCCGCAATATTTAAACACGTGTTCTTTCTTAAATTCAACATTCATTAAAGTCGTATTAACAAACGCATGAAAAGCAACGTCGTGATTACCAACAATATATATAATTTTCTTATCTTGAAGGTTGTGAATATACTCAAACAACTCTCGAGAAAAAGGTGTGAAGCTGGGGTTTCTTAAAAACTCTACTATATCACCAGCTAATATTAACTCATCAAAATACGTACTTTTTAAAAAGTTAATTAGTTTTTCTTCTTGTGAATACATCGAGCCAACATGCGTGTCAGAAACTATCAGCCTGATGTAATCATTCATCAACTCAATCCACTATTAGGAAAAAATGCTGCTAAATAACCAGTGGGACAAGTTTTCTTAAGTAAACGCCATCCTTTAAAAGGACTAGACAACAATTCCTTTGCTTTAACTGGCACTTTCTCTTCAAACCAAACTTCCAAATGAGTACCACCATCATCAGAACGTACAAATACACGATACTCTTCCCCAATAGTGTCTATACAAATATCATGTATTATTTCCTTAACTGTGTCTTCGTTTTTCTTAATCCACATTATAACTCCATTTCTATAATTTTATCTAACAATACGTGTGTAAAATTGCTTAAATCATTTAAACCAGCTTCATTTATCAGATCACGAATACCTGAAATAAGACTTAATTCATATCTTACGTGTTCAAATAACTTATCAAACTCGGAAGTGCCTATAATTTCAGGTCTTATATGGTGTATAGCATAATCAATTATTTTTTTCCCACCCTGCACATTCTTAACATTTTCTATCATGTTAATTTCATTATGTACTTCCTTTAAAAGTTTTCTAACTAGTTTTTTATTAACTAACATCTTTACCTCCCAAGCTGAATATTCTACTTACAGCCAAATCACTTATCCAAAATAATGGCATACCAGGTACGTATATTAAATATGTTACGTAATTCCAATTTGTATCTGCACTAATAGTTTTTGTCCTCTGGTCAAGCACTAAACCAATTTTTCTATCTATGTTTTGATTTTTCCACGTGCCACGTAATAATATTATATCCCCAACCATGTTAATAAATATTAACACAGTCAAACATTAATTTAATATTTCAAAAAAACTTCTTGACATAGTTGTGACAGTGTTTTGTATATATACGTAATATACTATGTCATAATTTAAAAAATAATCCTTTCTACGACTTATTACAATACCTACACTCCCAGCTGGGATTTTATCTGTTGCTTTGCACGACAAATCTCTATTTGTTACAAATAAATCACCTGGTTTTACCATCATTTTACTCCGTACGTAAGCATTGATATTCTAGTTATATCACAATAATAGAATTGCCTAGTTTTACCCAACTGGGGGAAAAATATTTCGTATTTTCCGTACGGCATTATTTCAGTTATTAGGCCATAGCCGTGTAACTTGTGAGCTGTAAAATCTTTTTTGCCGTCAGGGGTTATTTTAACTAAATCACCAATATAAAAATTATGCATATTTAATCCGGCAGTTTGTACATGAGTTGTAGGTTAAGATAAAATTCTATTGATATATCATGATCATAATAAACGTAGTAACCATATTTATAATGCTTCAAAGGTGGTCGACCAACTACTATTCCTATTCTGTCTTTAGGTAATATTCTAACTAAATCTCCGCTTTCAAACATATTAATCCTTAAAATGGTGGACCCGGCGAGAGTCGAACTCGCGTCCGCAATAGTCTTAGTTTAAGTCATTCACAACTATAGTTAATTATATCGTCAACTAACAAACTATCCACAACATTTTAAATCTTTTATGTGGCCTCCAGATTTAGACTTATTTTATTCTTCTGTCGTTGCTAAAGTCATCACGCAATATATCCGTTATTGGACTGATGGTAAACGGAAACCACCCGATTAGGCTGCGATTGCTGCTGCTTCGAAATGCTTATTATTATTTGCAATTATTGTTTTTGAACTGTTAAGGCCGAATCTCACCTAGTTGCACTCTCCCCTTGATTCTACCCCGTCGATACCATTACGGGCCCATTATTTTAAAGAACATTATATACTTATATATATACTTATATATTACTCCATGTCACGATAATGTATAAAATAATTATACAGCTGTAACATTAATGCAAAAATCATTAAAAAAATAAACAAAGCTATTGACTGATTTTCATTAAGAAAATAAAAAATAACAATAACAATTAAGTTGCCACCAATTCCAGCCACGCCATCTCTAAATGTGGCACAATATTTATATTGCTCGAACACTTCTTTTTTGTACTTGTCAACAACATATACGTCCCAACCTATATGCAATACAATCGAGTTAACACAAAAGAAGATAGACAAAAATGATTCTGTCCATAAAAAAAAGAGCTGATCATAAAAATATAACAACGTTGCAAAAACATAAGTAAAGTTTAAACAAATAATAGTACTATATGATTTCTTAACATGGGTGCCCTTAAAGTAAGGTGATATTAAACCACCTAACCTCACCATAATTAAATAAATAGAGATATAAGTAGTTGTCCACAACATACCCTGTAGTTTCATTATTATTGGTGATATCAATGCCCATGTACACTGTATATATAACCCAATCATCAGCTGATCTTTTAAAAATCTATCAAAACTTTTAAAATCATTATATAATTCTTTTATCTTACTCATAGTAACAAACTATACTATATAACAACAGCTTTTATAAAAAACAGGCCGGGTCGCGTAAATAAAGTTACCACCCGGCGTCTAACTCATACCTAAAATAAGTCAGCTGTTTTATTATTTGTTTTTTGTAATGATACAATATATATATATCACGTAAAACAGTTTTTCTATCTTTTAAAGTTGAACTGCAGCTTCGGCGGAGATGACTCAGCTTTTATTTTGCCCATAACATCTACATAAATAGTTTCTTTATAATATTTTGCAGGAATATGTGTTGGCGTATAAACATAATAAACATGCCAACCTAAAGGAGCACTGCGAGAATCATATACTTCCATCTTTGCATTTTTGCTAAATTCAGTATCAATATAAAAATTCATTCCAAAATTATCTGCATCAATCTTAGCCGGATCAAAAACAATAAAACATTTATGCTGATTAGCCTTTTTGCCAGAAGCACTCAATCCCGACATTTGACTGATAAAATATGCAAATTCCTGCAACTTCTGAGGATCATTATAATCTTTCTTGTCAATAAGCATTAAATATAATCTGCCTTTACCAAAATCATGACCATATCTTGCTTTTCCACCAGTAGGCTTAAGACCTTTTGATTTAATAGAGGCTTCATTAGCTTCAGCAGTATAATGAACAATTAATTTATCTTGAATGCCCTCAATGCCGGCAAAGTAACTAGGATTTTTTTTGTGTGGTAATGGTTGCAACAACATAGTAAACTTCATTATCAAATGACTTGGTTCTAACCTAGTCTGACCAGTGTTAACAACATGCCACCCTCTAGCATTACACCACTTTCTAAAATCATTAACAAATGAATCATAAACTTTACTAAATTCTTTATATCCTTCATCTTCAAAATACCTAATTGTATTCCTAGTGTAACCAGGCGGAAGTGGAGACAATAGCATTGAATCCTCAATTGCCCCAATAATCATTGGTTCTATAATAAATTCTAGCTTGATAACACCAGTATAGTTAATATGAGTGTCACCACGGTACTTCATCTTAAAAGTTTCAGTTTTTTTATCATACTCATTATAATATGAGAATTGCAAACCGGTTGTGACTAAAATATCTTTAAAATATTCCCTAATCCTGTTAATCATGTCCTGATGATTGACACTAGTTATATTCTCTGTTATAACATTTCTGATAAATTCTCTAATCATACAATAACTCCGATAAAATATAATTATCTAGTTATTTATAAAATCCCCAGTGCATCGTTAAATCATATATATTCATGTCAAATTTAAGTAACACAATGTGTTCCTCATTACCATGTATATCAGTATTAGATCTCCCAATTATTTTATATTGTTCGAAACCTAAATTAGCTAACAAATCCCTGTGCTTTCTGTAAAAATCTTTATCATTAGGAGCTGAAACACCGAAAATAAGTGAATACTTGTGACCACGATTAGGAACAAATACGTCTAACTCTGACAATTCAGATATATTGTATAATATGGTTGCTGTTTCATCTACTATTTGATATCCCCAATCTTTAACTCCAAATCTTTCACTACAGTTTAAAAGTATAGATAAAAATCCTCTTTTTTCTTCGCCGCCACGAAAAAAACCATCTTTGTCAATCAAACTAATTCTAACAGCAGAAATTACCTCATAATTTGAATCATCATCCTCTTTCCCAACAATATACAAATTATTATGCAACCAAACATATCTATCACGATTACCGGGTATCTTTAACCCATATGACAATGCATTACATATATCTTCATTATCAATATTTCTAACAAACATCTGATGCTTTGCATGTGTCTCATATTCTATATTGTTTACTGCCCGGCCACCACGCTTAGGGCCTTTCATTACATTAAGTATCATATTTGTGTCATTACTAGCAACCTTTACCAATACATTGTTCAAGTAATAACCAAGCTTTCCATTTTCCTTCCTGTCCGCAACACGATACAATTTAAACTTCTTACCCCAGCTTAAAACATCCAACACATTCTGCTGTACAGCTTCACTCTCTAAACTAGGACCATTATAATTATCTAAATTGTATCCAGCATCCGTTAACTTACACATAAAAAACCTCCTTAAATATAGTGTATTAATACTATACCCAAAGAGGTCACATTTTATAAAAATATTCTAATTAGCTTTTTCCATATTTTTCAACGCGGTTAAAAATGTCAAAATTCAACCGAAAGTCATGAGCATATCGATCGCCACCCTTGCCGTCTTCGCCTAGCAGAGGTCTAATCTTATTTTTCTTTTGATCACCATGCTCGTAGTAATTCAAAAAATTCAATATGCCTTCTACACATTCTTTTATTGCTTCATCGCTAAAGTTTAAAATTGGTCCATCATCCCTTTTGTTTTCAGGCACGAAATATATAGGGTTTGAACCTCTATCTTCTGTTTCAGGACGGCTAGTGCCGAAGAATAACTTTTGTACTTCTCCGGTCTTGTCGGATAAATATTTTTTTCCATATTTTTTACCAACAGCATCAACACCGGCCGGTATACCAACATGTTGACGTGCTTTGGAGGGTTTATCGAAGCCTAAAGCTATATCACGCGGAGAAAATGTAGCACTAATTTCTTGATCCTTATGTGCAGCATTTTTTTCCTTTTCTTTGTGGATAACATAATCATGTTTAGGTATTGACCCACCAAGCTTGTCTTCCAATAAAACTAATTTTCGTTTGGTCAATTTAATTACTGGTACTTTGCCGCTAACTTCCAGGAGTGCTGAAATACTAACATTTGCATATTTTTTCTGTGTTTCAGTACTATATTCACCGACTGAAGTTTTGGCTAATATTGGTAAATCTCTTATGTCAATGTTTAATTCGAGCCTTGGGTGTGCTGCATTTCGATCTGCTTGTAAATCATAATACCTCAGATCAACCTTCACTGGCGTTTGCATAGTAAGAAAATTATAAATGTTAGATGCACCTCGCCCTAATGAACCCATAAACTCACCAGTGTGTATTTTCACCCGGTCCATAAATGTCTCTTGCAACAAGTCTCTTACACGCTTCCTAGCATATTCCTCAGCAATAATCTTTTTCAAAGTTGTCTTTTTAATTTTCATAATACTACCCCATATTTTAATTTATGATAAATCGCCAGTTATATTCCAAGACCAAGTAGGGGTGTCATCACCTAGTAGTCTTCGGTTCTTACCACCATAAAAATAATATAATTTTTTTAATATTTGATCAGTTATTGATTTTACTGATTCTTTGGTTACAGGCCTGTCCCCATAAACACGTTTGTTCCTGCCATCTTCATTTGGCACCATTTCACTGTAGAAAAAAGCTGGGCTTTGAAATTGGATGTCCTCACTTTTTTTGAGACCTTTTGTACCAAACGGACCTCCAAATCCATATTCACCCGTTCTTCTTGCAAAGTTCACCTGTGCATCAGGTCCCTTGAGACCCATTACAATAGGAACATCTCCGACATGTGTTACACGTGTGTCTCCATTTTTTAGCTGTTTTAAATTTAACTCTGCTCTGTACAAGAAGTGAGGAAAACTTGAGCTGTGACGTGCAGAAATTCCGGAATTTTTTATTGTAAACTCAATTTTAAGATTATAATCTTTTCCACGTGTATTTTCTTTAACTTCTACTTTTATTGCATCACGCATTCTTAACCAGTTATAAGCACCTTTCGCCATATTCAACACCGGTGATTGATCAAAATCAAACATTCCCTCTTGCAACATGTCTCTTACACGCTTTCTCGCATATTCCTCAGCAATAATCTTTTTTAAAGCTGTCTTTTTAATTTTCATGATATTACCCCCCCTATTGATATTTTTTATTTTTATTTTTGCTTAAGTCATAATAATCTTCAGCTTTTTTCTGCACTGCTTCCCTATCCGGATTGCCCTTTTCCCCATACATGAAATGACCAAAAGTTTCCAAATCTGACATGTCTGGAGCAGTACCAGTTCTTAAATCTATTTTACTACCAGGATTTAATTTGGATATATCTTTATTCACCAACTGTTGATGAAAATCTCGTCTTACATTCTCCGCATCACCAAAAGTTTGCGGCATGTTAAATATATTCTCATCAGCTTCACGCCAACCCTTAGAATAATTACGACGACTTTCAAAATCCCAACTGTCACCTTCAAAATCAAACATGTACTTGAAATAACCATTATCGCCAGATACCTTCCGGAAATTATGTACAGGTCCCTTCAATGCTTTAGTCCCTAACCATGATGGTATATATTTATCCCATATCTGCATTGGGCTTTGTCTGTCTACCCTGCTTCCCCACCATCTGCCATCTAGATTTAAACCCAAAGTTTCATAATCATCACCAGACAACCTAGTTTTTCTAGGGTCACCATAATACCACAACAACAAATCTTCCAAACTATCAGGCACTTCTGACGTCAGAAAACTTTGCGTAGAAGACAAGTCAGACAATAACTCAACAGCCTTATCATAATCTCGTTTAGGCATTCTAGGATAGTATCTTGTAAGATTTTTGAGGTGCTCCAACGCCTGATCATACCTTAATTCCTTGTCAGATATCATACGCTTTATTTCCGCCACAATATCTTCAACAGGTACCTTCTCAGCAGCCATGCCCTGAAGTTTGTAGTATTCCTTCGTAGATTCATTAAGTCTAGACTTTCGACTCAGCTCCTCACGAATAATACGCTTTAACGCACCCTTTTTTATCATTTAATTACCTTTTATTTAATTTTAGTATTAAATGTAATATTATTTAAGCATGAGCCTAATTTTTCTTCTTATATTTTCTTCTAAATTATCTTCACTTGGATCATAAAGATTATCTTCTTTTTCGTCATAAAAGGTGTTAGGCAAGCTAGCTCTATGTTTTGCATAAGCTTCTGTATCACCGCCAGGGCCACTAACACTCAATTGACCACTTCTGTGTAATTTCATTAAATCAGATGAGCTTACATCAATACCAAGTTCCCTAGACAAATGACCAGCCCAGACATTACAGAAATTTTCCACAACATCACCGCCTCTTCTTCTTACCGAACCCATATCCAATGATATTCTAGAACGATTGCCATATTTTTCTCGTTTCTCTCTGCTTGTTTTACCTCTTAAACTTGTTTCATGTTTCATATTTTCCGCTGCTATGTTATGCGCCTGATGTCCAATAGATCTTTCTTGAGATCCCATATGCGAGCCATCTTTAAATACGGCAAAAAATGTTGATGATAGCTCTCCATCAGGGCCTTTAGCTATATCTACATTTAACTGTTGTAGTTTTTTACCCGCACTCTCATTGAGCATACGTCTGAATTTTAGTCTTGTGTATTCTTCACGTATAATTTGTCTTAGTTGTTTTTTTGATATTTTCATGGTTGTCCCCCTTAATATGAGCTAATAGCTTCTTCAATTGTTTCTATATTTGCATGTGGAAATTTTGATTGTATATATTCTATTAAACTTTCTTTGGTCATGACATCTAATAAATGATCTATTTCATCCATAGCTAATCTAATTGAATCTACTAAATCTTCATTAATCTCTTCATTAAGTATCCTGCGATTTTGCAAACGCACATACTCTTTTCTGATAATTTGCTTTAATTGCTTTTTTGATATCTTCATTTGCTTCCTTAAAATCTATACCAATAAATATAAACAACAAAATAAAAAACACGAAAAACTTTTGGCGCGCGATACACCCATAGATCACCACGTACAACAATGTCTAGGCTCCCCCTAGACATCTTATGCAACAGATCTCCGCGGCAAATTATCAATCACAACCTGCTTCAATTCCTGCCTAAACTGCGGATCATTTTTATTTTCCAACAACCAAGCTGTTACCTTTGCAGCTGCACCAGGCAAACCAAAAAACCCAGGCATCGTTGGTGGTATTACAGTTTTCACACCAGAATTATACAATGTCTGATACTGTTGCCAGTTTATAACACGGCACCTTTTATAAACATACTCACGAGCCTCAGTAGCATATTTTCCTTTTACTAAACCAAATACCGCGCCTTTTAAATTACCAGTCTGCGCCTTGTCAGCCAAACCATTAAGGTAATCTTCTAACCCCGGGTCAATAGACTCACGAAGAATCATTTCATATATTAATTTTCTTATGTACCTTCTTAACATGTAATATTACTCCGGGAGAAATAATTCTAATAATTTAATTACTTGGTCTTCTCGACCATATCTAGCTATTAAATCGGGCCAAGTTTCAGATTCATCTGTACTCCCGGGAGGCCGGCCCATTTGAGTTAAATAATTGATATCGACATGTTCTTCTAGAATATTGTTCCTAATCCAGTCGCAGTAACCAGCACATCTTCTCAACATTTCTATTAATGCATCAATTTGTTTGTGTCTGATATTATCATCAATGTCCCACCAATTATATGCCTCTATTTCTAGAAATTTAGCATTTCTAATTACAACCCAGTTTTGTGGTCTTTCGTAACTATATTCATCACCATATAATTCATGCAAATATGAATCATGATCGATTACATGACTTTTATCCGGATTAGCCATTCGATATTCTTCTATATCATGCAAATTGCCTTGATCATCGATGAAACCAAATGATATATAATTACAGGCTGTGTTAGAAGTTTCTAACAGTATGTTTCTAATATATTTTCTTAGTGCGAAGCCTAGCATTGTTTAATCTCATTTTTCTTCTATATTCTTCTCGTATTATTTTCTTAAGAGCAGACTTAGGTATTTTGTAAGATTCAAGCTTGTGAATACCTTTCTTCCCCTGTGATAAAGCAGGCGAAATAGTATCAGTAACAAACTTAGCCGTACCAAATAATTCTATGGCTTGTTTAACCCATGCAATCGGACCAGCAAACTGTTCAATCGCTTTACCTGCTAATTTTTCCACAAGCTCCTGAATTTTGTTCTTGAACTCTTCGACAAAACCAAATTTTTCTTTAATAACATCAAACACTTTTTCCTTGACAGCATCTAAAACATCTTCCTTTGCATCTTCTATTTTACCAGTAAGATAGTCTAATACTTCCCCTTTAAAATGTTTAACTGGTTCTTTTAATATTTCAATAGCATTACCTAGCTTGTCACTGATTTCAAAATTATCATCTAAATATTTTACACCTAGTATATACGCTAAGTTTGACAACAAGCCTTTCCAACCAGAGATTTTTGCTACACTAACTCTGAAACTATCTATAGTCTTAGCAATCTTATACAAGCCTTTTGCAAATGTTGGCATGTTGTATTTTTTTAAATAATCGCCTATTTTATTAATTTTGTTAGCAATATTTTTACCTGCAGCCCTCCCGGAGTATTGCACGAAAACATTAATCTGCTTAAGCATTTTTCCATTTTGCACAGCTGCTGTAAGAGCAGCAACAATACCCTTGACGTCTGAACCAAATTCGTTTATTGCTTCGATTGGCTCCATGGCCTTTTTTTTAATTTTATTAAAACCCTTACCTAGAAATTTTTTAGCAGGATCCCACCAACTTTCAAAAAGCAAATGTTCTCTAAGAATTGCCTCTTGTAGCTGGATATTATAACGACCCTCAACTAGTAATCCGCGTTCGAAACCTAGTACCTCTACGATATAATTTTCACTTAACTCATGCGGTGTTATTAAACTTGACATTGATTTACTCCTTATTGTATATTCATTTGACTTTCAAAATGTAGTTGAACAGCTGCTAATACTCCCGCTTCAGCATCTTCACAGCCCATCTCAATACAGCACTCTCTTACACATTTATGCATAGTGATACTAAAACGTCGACCCTGCATTAATTCAAGTTCGACTTTCGTACGATGTAGATTTAGTTTTTCTATACATTTCTTGATGCATTCTTCAACAATATCAGCTGACGACTCGTTCAGAGTGCTGAATGCGTACGCGTTCCACAATCTTCTGTGTCTTGCATACTCTTCCTTAATAATACGTTTTAGTGTCTTTCTAGATATTTTCATATTTATCTCCTAACTATTATATATCTTCCATATATGCCCACTCGAACATGCTATATTCGTCTGCGTCTTTTAACCAAGCATCACAAAACTGTTTATAAGTTTCATAATCCAACCCAAAGACACCTTTATCATTATTAATTTCAGCCTGATTTACCATCCATTGAAAAGATCGAGTATCATCACCACACCCCTCAATTGTAGGTAAATTATAACCCATCATAAAACTGTCCTCCCAGAGTTGAATTAATTTGCTTCGCTTTTGCATAAAATATGACGCAACTGTGTCTTCAAATCTTGAAAGTATACTTTTAACATCTTTAAAAGATGGACAGTCGCCTTTTTCAGGGTGAGTTATACGTGTGCGTTTATCATATTCGCCCATAGGGTCCTTATGTATTTCGTCATCATCCGAAAATTCATGATATGGTCCATATTGTGGTTTATAACCTGCACCTTTAGCTAGATGATCTGCATATTTTCTATCACTGGTTTTTAAGTCCCTTAATTTCCCAACATGGTCTGGCTTAAGTTGATCAGCTGGGTCTTCGTCTGGCACAGCCATAGTACCTGCAGGTCCGGATATAAAAGACTCGTTTATTCTTCTATATTCTTCTCGTATTATTTGTCTTAACCTTTTCTTAGATATTCTCATGCTATTTCCTTGAAGGCAATGTGCCGTAATGATAATACTTCATAGTATCTTTATATTGCTTTCGTAAACTTTTAATAGCTTCTCGAATCATTTTTAATGCTTGTCGACCATCCGAAAAAGAAGCAAGATCCTGACGATCTTTTTCATACTTAGCATCACTCAAATACTTTTCCAAATTGTTAGCTGCCCTAATGATATCCTTTTCTAAAACAAAATTATTAATGTATTTATGAAGCCTGGTTCTGTCCGCCAAGTCTTGACCAAAAAACCCGATGTCGGATCCTTTAAAACCAAACTCATTCCCAGTATCACTTTCCATTCTTTCATTAATTGTTTTTATCCATATATCTTCAGCTACACGGGACAAATTATAAACTTGATTATTTGTATAACCACGCAAATTCAACATAAAAGGAGGTATACGATCGTCAAAGTTTCTATCAACTGTACCCGGACCATCAGGGTTAGGTACCTCTTCATCATGTATTCTTGATATCATTTCCATTTCTTCTGTATAGCCTTTACTTTTATCATAAAACCCGTACGGCTCATTAATTAATGGTGCAACTAATGCATCCGTTTGCTTGCCATCATCAGCCCGCAAAGTGGCTAACTTATCACCATACTTTTCTTTCTGTTCATCAGACAAATACTCTTCCGGAGGCTTACGACGATTTGGAGCATTTTTTGTAAACCAATGTTGATACGTGTGCGGCAATGACCGTTGAACCAAATTAGGCTGAGTTATAACGTTTTCAATCGCTTCTCTAATAAAATATCGAAGTTGCCTTTTTGTAAGCCTCATAGAAGCCTCCTTTGTTATGATTAGGTGTTTTCTTCATCAGTACCGGGCATGACACCATACTTTTCGTATTCCCAACCATCTTCTTGCCAATCGACAACATCCGGTGATACAGATCTCAATTGATTTTTTCTCCTTCTGTCTGAAGGCAATTCTCCACCTTCAGGTACATCATGATATTCTTTCCAGATGGTCAGAGCACGAAACAAAATATTGTAACACTCTTGGTCCTTTCCTTCTCGAGCAGACTTAAGTCCGTTAGCAGGATTCTCACCTAAAAGAAACGCAAAAGCTAGTTGTTCCTCTGTCGCTTCAGGAAACAATTCTTTTAATTGCAAACACATCTCATGAACAGGGTGGTGGTTTTTCATGCCTAGGTGATACCCAACAGTGCCGGCAATGCCTTCTTTTATAACTTCCTGATATTCTTCTCGAATAATTCTTTTGAGTTGTCTTTTTGTAATTTTCATTTTATACCCCTTTTTGATAATTTCATTTTATAACCCTTTAGCATCCATCTGACCATCTTTGTATGCTTCCATCGCTTGTTCATAGTCATTCGGATAATCGTATTTTTGTGTCCTCTATTTCAGTTCTCTAACAATGGCATATACCAACCATCAGCAATTTGACCAGTGTAGTACCATTTCATTGCTGTCTTATATTGTTTTTCTAAACTTGAAACGAGGGTTTCCATGTCTGCCAATAATGTTTCGCCTCTGTAAGAATAATTAGAAACTATTTCTTCGCGATCATCCGCATATTTAGCATCTGTCAAGTATTCCTCTATCTTGGCTTTCGCTGTAAGAATATCTTTGAGGGCAAGCTCGCTATAATAATCAAAAAGTCTAGATATGGCGTTTGTGCCAGTGTCTCTACCCCAAGGATTAGCTACACCGCTGGTCGAGTATATCTTGTATGCAGCTTTGTACACTATATTATAGTCATGATTTTCAGTTGCTAGCAATTTCTCAACTGTTGGAGGAACAGACTGTCGCCTTCTATGTAATAAATTCGCTGGATCCTCTGGGTCTGGGATATAATCTTCTGAGTGCATGCGATATAAAATATCTTGCTCTTCAGTGAAACCCTTACTTGAATCGTACCAACCAAACGGTTCGTTAACAACAGGACCAACTAATGCATCAGCTTGATGCGGATCAGTATTACGCAAATTTGCTACCTTATCACTATATTTCTTTTTTTGCTCCGGAGAAAAATATGTCTCTGGAAACTTCCGCGACCACTTGCCCTGTTGCATCAGAGACTTCCAGTGCACGGGTTGGTATGTATGCGGCAAAGAAGCCACAACACGATTAGGCTCCATCATTTGAGATGATATAGCCTCTCGTATGACCAATCGCAGCTGCTTTAATTGTTTTTGTCTTCTATTCATATATAGTCCCTCGAGGCGGTGTTGGTCCATAAACAGTTATATCTCTCATCTTTGGATCCGGATGACGCCTAGGCATTAAAATACCAGCTGATATACAATCCTGAATTAATGAAACACAAGTTTCCATATCAGCCTCCTCACCAAAAAGCTGTTTGTAAACCTGCCCGGCACAATGACAACAAACATAACCATTCTTACTTGCCATAGCTTCCAACTGTTCTACACAATCCAACCAAACATCATCGAAAGCACTCTCATTAATACTATGTACCCGCGCTGCGCGGCGCGCATACTCTTCTCGGATAATTTTTTTCAACTGTCTTTTTGTAATTTTCATACATTCCCCCCGCTTATCTATCTATTACCGCCGGGTTGCTTTTCCAACCACCGATGTAACCGTTTTTCTGATATACCCCGGGATTCACATGTCCAATTAACCATATCCTGGATAGACTTGTCAAACCCGGTCTCCAGTTCCATTAACATGAAATTAATAGCTATATTCGCAATATCCTCTCTGCTTAATAACTTGCCAACATCAGAAGCCATTTTAGCATCACTCTTGCTTATAGCCTTTCTCCGTCTCTCATATTTTTCTTCGCCTATAGATTCCGCGCCAGCTATATGCTCTCTTATTATTCGTCTCAACCGCTTTTTAGATATTTTCATAATATAACCTTTGTACATGCATGTAGTTATCTACGTGGACCTTCTAACAAAGCTTTGTACATACGGGCCATCCGTAACAAACTTTCCGCCTGTTTTACTTCACCTACTTCACCATCTAGTCCACCCAGCTGTGATAGATATTCTTTCATTCCACTTAAATTTTCAATAGCTTTGGAAACACTTCCACTTAACATGTCCTTTTCGTACGGTGAGAGATTCTTAGGTGGTCTCCCATCTTGCAAAACCTGAAGATAACCGGAATATACGTGATACATTCGCGGAGCACCGCCATGAGCTGCATGCAGTTTAGCCAAGCTATCAAATCGCTTTCTTGCTTCTTCGTATGGCGTCATGTTACGCATATCTTCATTTAGCATTTTACGTATACGCAAACGTGTATACTCCTCTTTTATAATTCGTCTCAATTGCCTTTTGGATATTCTCATAATTAAATCCCCCCAAATATCATATCTTCTAATTCATCATACATGTCCAATATGCTTTTATATTCGCCTATCTCTTTACCGATCTGAGCTTCTTTGTCTTTATCAGACCAAGCGCGGTACTCCTCTCTTTCTAGGTTATTAAGTCTCTTCTTAATTTCCTTCTCAACTTCGCCACGTAATTTACTTTTATCAAGCCCATATTTTCTTGAATTTGCGATTTCTCGTGCCCACTCAGCAACTTCTTCTAGACTTTTGTAATCTCCGTACATATCATACCCGGGTTCATTTTCATGGTGTAAGAAATAATCCATCCATTGGATCAACGAATCAGCAATATCACTCACGTACATATCACTTTGCATGTAACCGCCAGTGGCTTCGTTAAGCATTTTACGCACTTTTAACCGCGTATATTCTTCTCGTATAATTTGTCTCAATTGTCTTTTAGATATTCTCATAATTTTCTCCCGGGAATTTTTGAAAGGTATGATATATCTTAATTATACGTTCGCTCAGGAAAAACAGTACCCATAGTCAAAAAATCTCCCCCCGGAAAATTTGAACACTACCTTAACCCACCTCCACCCAGAAAGCGCCACACAGCGACACCACGGGGGCCATTAGGGCCAGGCCTTTTTAGCATATTTATGGGCCTTTTAGGGCTGGCCCATTTCGGGCATAAAAAAGGGCCCTTCTGGCGGGCCCTATAGACATATATGGGAGCCTAGGCTGGGCTGGCCCGTCCTGGCTTATGAATCTAATCGATTAACTTCCGTAATCCAGTGAGACTTTGGATGAGACCTTTGAAACATGAGGCATGCTAGTTGTGCATCCTTTGCTTGTAGGACTGTCTTACCAATACGGTTGTAATCCTCATCGATGATATATGTTATTTCGTACGTACGCATAGTGTTAACTCCGTGATTTATTTTTTAAATGTACCGACTAGTTTAAAACCTTCTTCCGCCATATCGAGGAATACTAAGTGGCCGCATCCGCCAAATCTATTTTTCTCAGCGGTAAGTACACGACAGCCTAGCAAATCAGGGTCACGTTGTTCTATGCTGAGATGAAGATGACAGTCTACCATATGCTTGAGTTTATTGCTACCCGCCATTTTACCAGACTTATTGACTTGGTTAATGATGATAGCTATAGCATTGGTTTCCTTACAGAAGTTGGTTATCATCTCCAATGCGCCAGTTGCTGAATGATAGCGTCCAAACTTAGGGTGCATATAGTGCATACATTGTAGGGAGTCAACGATAAAGAACAGCTGTTTCTTAGGATTGGCTGATTGGATTTCGCGGAGACCATCGATTAAATCGTCTAAGCAATCTGTATTACCGGTAAGGAAACCGTGCTTAAGACCTAATCGTTCTGTGGTGAGACTGATTTGATGCAAGCTTTCTTCCGCGGTATTGAATACTGCGATATGACCTTGGCCGGTAAGTCCGTTACAAAGGGATAATGCCATAGTAGTTTTACCAGCTCCGGGTTCTCCTGTGAAGATGGTAACTGTTGAAGGAGTAAAGCCGCGTCCACCCATGACACCGTCGACATAATGCAAACCGGTTTGATGGCGTTGGCGTAAAGCGGGAGGTACTGTAATGTTAAGAATATCGGTACCGAATGGGATATCGTGACTGTTAATATTGAGTTTCATATGTGCTCCAATAGGTAGGTTAATAAGTATGTTTAATTGGTATATATATTATAATTCGTTAAGATTAAATTTACAAAATTTACTGGGATTATTTTGCGTTAAATTCTTCCCGCAATTCCTTGTATCTTGGGTGGTCCGGATTATTGATGGCGTATTCCCATTCATTCTCTTCGGCTTCTTGAATATTACGCGCATTGTCTAGAATGACTTCTGCTTCTTCTAGAATGTATGAGTACTCGAATGCCAATGTCTCATACATATTTACTTGCGCAATAAGACCTTCAACGAATTCGACATCTATATCCATAGGCTTGACATTATAGGTGCACTCGACTATTCTGGATATAAGACATTTTTCCGGACCAGCGGCTAAAAGCTTTTCAATATTGGCGACGGTTTCCGGTGTAAACATATCTGCATTTTCTAGAAGTCTTTGCAAATCGGTAACACTGTGATCGGCTAGATAATCGTATGGTATAGTTTTTTTAGTCATAAGTTTCTCCTTGTAAGTATTCGGGGCCGGAGGGACCAAACCTCCGTGGTGATGGTGATGAATTCGTGTGCAATTATTCTGGCGGGCGGGTTAACGTGAGCATAAAAAGCATGAGGCCGAAAAGCGTGAACATCCCTAACCAAAGGCAAAGTAGTATAAAAAGCTGCATAGTGTTCTCCTGTGTTTGATTACATATATAATATAACCGGTTACTGGAGATTTTGCAAAAAACACTGTAAAAAAATAATTCTTTTTTCCGCGGAGAGGGTAGACTCCAGACGGCGTGAGGATGGATTGACGATAGATTAGTCAGGATGTGCGAGAGGGCCTTAAAGGTACGGTACCCGTATAAGCACTCGTATTCAGTGTCAGCATTACCTGGTGTACAGTATACTGTGGTTTATGGTATGAAATGGTGTCTATCCGGGTTGCTGGTATTTGGTAGTTTGGCCAGAGATGATGGTTTATGGTGATGGGTGTTGGTAATTAGAATGGGACGACGTCGTCGACGTTGTAATATTTTACCATCTCAATGTTTTTGGCTGTTTTTTGGTGGTTTTTCCATGCTAGAGGGGTGCCATTACCTGACATGGCTATGGCGGCTATGATATCTTTGTCTATCGTATGACTTTCATAGATTACTTTTTTGGACATGTGGTTTATTATTTGCATGGTGCGTCTGAATTTTTGGATATTTTGTGTAATGTTGTTGTTACTTTGGTCGAACACGTTGAATGGTTGCAAGTATTGGGTGAATGTTAATAGGTAGTCTATTTCTTTAAATGATTGTTTGAGCAGGCGATATCTTTCTTCTGCTTTGCTATTGTCTTGTGAGGTTTGGCTTAGTAGTGCATTGAAGTCAAATATTAATTTGTTTGCGATTCCTGTTCGTTTGTATTGGGTTTGTGGGCCGACGTGTTTATATTGGTTGAGTATAAAGTCATTAATGTTATTGGACATTTTGTTTACTTCGATTATGGCGTTCATAATTGAGAGTTCCCGTTTATCAAATTGGAATTTGTTGATGATGCTGGGTGGCAGGATGATGTAGTTATCTAGTTTCCAGTTGTCTACTACTATTTCATTATATGGGTCGGCACCGTGGAGGAGTTTATCGTCTGGTCCTGTTATAAGTCCTTTAATGCCGCCTTTCCGCATTAGGGTTGAGAAGTCGGCAAACTTTTGGAAGTCGGCGTCTTTTTCTTTTGCGAGTTGTGTCCATTGTGTTAGTATGTCATGACTTCCGGCGAATTTGATATCTCCTTTTATTTTAACGCATATTACTTGTTTTATTGGCGAGAGGTTGTTTGTTATTTGCATTATTCCGGGATTTACTTTTGTTTTGGATGTTTGGTTTTTAGTTCCGTCCCATCCATAGGTTGAGAAGTCGTCTGAGCTTGTTTTCCAGTATTGGCCGGTCATGATATCGATGAATGCTTTTATTAGTGCTTTAGGTTCTCTGGATTCTTTCCCTTCTTTAAATGCATTTATTCCGTGCCATGTTTCGAATGATTCCCAGAATTCAGGGTGTTTATTTGCCTCTTCTTTCCACGCGTTTTGTAATATTTGGTCGAATCTTTTAGCAAATTTGCTTCTCCCAGTGGTTTCTGCGCGTTCGAAGCCTGATCCGCTTTCTTTATCATATAACATTTGAAGGGCACTTAAGACGGTTTCTGTTGTTCCGCCTTTTGATTCGCCTACTGCTATGACGCTACGCATATCTTGTTCTGACATGTTGTATTGGTCAAGTATTTTATTTAGTTTTCTTTTGACTATCTTTTTATATTTGTCCGCTTTTTTCTCGAGCTCAGGTTTGTTTTTGACTAATTTATCTATTTTTTCTGGTGTGAATTTTAGCGTTGAAAAATAGTCGTTTATGTCATCAAATATTGATTTATAAACATTTTCTGATCTTTCTAATATTATTTTTTGTATGTATTGTCTTATCATGGTACATGTTCTCCGTATTGAGTTTTTAGTTGGTGAAGTTTATTGTTGATGGTATCTTGTGCTTCGGGTATGAGTTGTTCAGATTCTGCTTGCCATTCATCCCAGTAGAGCATTCCGTAATGGCGTACGGTGCTTTCGGGCATATCGGAAGGTGCTGGCATACCGCGGCGTTGTTTTTGTATTTTCATTGCCATTTCTGCTGGTGATTTTTGTTGCCATGATTGGTAGTAATTTTTGGCGTGCCATTGGAGGAAGTCTGAGTGATCGAGGATATCTTGTGTAAGGTTTTCTTTTAGTGTTTCTTGTTCGATTAATTTTAGATGTGTATATATTTGCAATATTAGGTTTTCGGTATCATATTTGAAGGATGTGAGTGTTTTTATTGCGAACAAGAATTTTTCTTGGTGTAATTTATTTTTAAGCAATTTTTCGCCTAGGCTTTGTTTGATCATATTAACGAGTGTTGTTTCTCTTTTAGATTCAATGTCTTCTATAGATTCTGATATGATGTTTTGTATATATTTTCTAATCATTATTCAAATAACCCATATTTTTTGGCGAATTTATCTGCTTCGTGTTGAATTCTATTCTGTGCTGCAGCTGTACGTTTTCTGACGTGTTCATCGAATACATGCTGAGGTATCATGCCATATCCGCGTGCAGTGTGAGAATCCATGTCGTTGGACGCAGGTTGACCATATATTGCGCCGACTTCGTTTGCTGCTTCGAAGCCTGCATCTCTGTTTAGTATCTTGTTATATTCTTTTGTGAGAATTCTTTTAAAGAATTCTGAGTGTTTTACTATTTCTTTTGTTAAGTTATCTTTTAGTGTTTCTTGTTCGCTGTATTTTAAATTATTGTAATAGAGGCTTGTTGATGCGCTGGCTTTTATGTTTTTTATTTTGGCGAGTTTAAGTGCATATAAAAATCTGGTTACACTAGTGTCTGTGCTGAGCAATTTTTGTATGCTTTTTCTTATCATTTCATCGATGAGAAACTTTTCTCTTTGTTTGATGTTTGATTCCTGTATAACTTTTCTTATATATTTTTTAATCATTGTTTCTTCCTGGCGTTTTTATATTTTTTAAAAACCATTTTGCAACTCTTTATTATTTAAATTTTTCGATATTTTTCACAAACTGTTTGATTTCTCCGGGCCCGCGTCTACTTTGTCTCATCCCCACTAGTATTTGTTTTCGCACTTGTTTCCACTGTAGGTCATCAAAAAACACAGGTTTATATATCATTATACCAACACAAAGAACGCTATCTTTGCCGATCAATAATGACTCTTTTTCCGAACCCCAAGGGTTAAACAATGTATTGCCACTGTCGATGCCCATTTTGCCTCTTTCCCAAAGTTCTTGTGCTATTCTAGAAACTAAATCAACATTAAAAAACACTTTTGGATCGTTTTCCCTTTTGTGCCAAAAAATAACTGGCACCTCATTAGCCTCCCCAGTGATCTGGACATTGTATTGTTTTGAAAACTTTAGTACTGAAGACAAGTGTGCTGACCAGCTATCGACTTCTCCTTGCGGTTGATAGTCAAAATTACCTGTAAATATTAACCAATTATCTGCTTGGTTGTCTGTGAAAATATTTCGACATGATGGCCGAAAATACTTTGTGTTTTTACTTAGGAATTCTCCTACTGCTTTAGGGCTTAATGTTAATCCACGATAATAATGATCATAGTTTGTTAACAAATTTAACAATTTCGTACTAGTAAAAGTTTGCGGACCTTTGAAATATTTTTTTACCCAAGCATGCAGTGATTCTTCCTTGTGAAGCACTACATATTCATGAAGGCTAACAATAAATTCCTGTTCAGCTTCAGTATTTTTTTCATATGGCATATTATCAAAAAGCTCATGGAATTCTTCAGCATTAAAATAATCACCAAAAACTGAGTTGCTTTCATTAATAATTTTTTCTATATATTGTCGTAACATTTTTATACTCTTTACTTTATGTGCTCTATTTGCGTAGCCATTTTTTTGGTTGCTTCTAAGAACTGCTGACACATCATAAATATATTATCTAAAGTTAACTCATATTCTTCAAAAGGGTCAGATTGACCAATAGCTTTCATCATTGCAGATTCAATATCATACTCTTCTTTAGGTATGTTTTTCCACCATGATCTTAAATTATTATTTTTATCATAATAATCTTTATAAAAAGTAACTATTTGCTGATGAATAATAGGTCTCATACGCCAATTGTCAGGATTACTGTACCCAACGCCGTGTGTTCCGCCAAGAGCTTTATTTTTAAAATTAATTAAATCAAAATTAAAATTAGCTTTCCAACCACGACAATGCATGACGACGGAAATGTTGGTAAAAAAATCAGAATCAAAGTCTACATAAAATCTTATTTCGCCTTTTTTAAAACGCCTGGGGTTTTGAAACGTAGAGGTGTTGTTTTCATAATGTACAAGCCCTAAATTTTTTAGACGATCGATTAAAATTTTCTCAATCTTTTCATTATCTAAAAAGAAAACTTTTTCATAATTCTGGTCTAACGTGTCACCTAATGCTAGTGCTTGTTCTATGTTGTCATCTGCCAAATTTGCAAGTTTTTGAAAGTTTTGTGATGATACGCCTGGTGCAATTTTTTTATAACGTGATGATTGTTTTGCCATGCTTCTAGTGACGCCTGGACCTTCGCTAATAATTTTTCTAATATATTTTCTTAACATTTTACTTCTCCTTTCTAAAATCTGGCCAACCTAATTTTTCTCTAAATTCTTCTCTGTATTTTTCTGGATCCTGTCGATAAGTGCCTACCTTTATTCTTTTTAATCTAAATAAGTCTTTTATTATTGGTTGATGCGCTTTACCAATATCATTGATTTTAAAGTATTTGTATTTTGACCAGCCATACTTTTTATCATGATAAATGTCTAAGTTAATATTTCTGTGGTGATCTCTGGGATTCATTTTACATGGAAGTGGTGCTGGTGTCACATCATATCTAGTTGTAACATATTTTTTCCAAACGTTTTCTGCTTCTGCGGAAACTGTATGTCTGTCGCACATAAGCCCAGTGTCACCAGCTATTTCAATTGCAATGTCATATAATAATGGACCAGCGCTTTCCGTTTTTGCGTACGCATTAACGACTTCGTATGTCTTACACGTATGATTATACTCTACGTCTATATGATCAGTCATGCGAACAAGCCCTGACCCATCTCCACGCGCAGCTTCTAAACTTACTCTAAATGCTTCACCGGCCGGTTTTAAAGGCATGGTCTTATTTTGCATGCCATCGACCACAATAAAAAATTTTTCTGCATACTTTGGATCTGTGTAATATTCTCCTGGTTCATCTAAATTACTGATATCATGTGGGCTCATCATACCTTCCATAATTTTTCTAATGTATTTTTTTAAATTCTTCATACTTTTGCCTTTGGTTTGTTAACTATATAACCCGCTGTAACTAACCAGTTTTCAATTCTGCCACTTTCTAATATTATTGTTGCTAGCCAAGCATTTTCACCACGAGTACGTTTGTTTGTTTCAATAATTATGGCGCTAGCAAGCAACTTACTTTCTAATTTTTTAATAGAAATTTCATCTGGTAAATCTTCTTCATCAGCAGCTGAAATAAATTTAAACATCTTTGCGCGATATGTAATACTAAAGCCTAAATCAATATCAACTTCTATAGAGCCATCTGCATAGCATTTTATCAATTTAGCTTTGTACTTATTCATTTTTTACCCATTTATTAAAGCATCTATTTTATTTTTTTGACTTTTTGCAAAAGGACTCATGAGTTTTAATCGCTTATTACTTGCAAACCACGTTAGAAGACCCGGGTTTTTTTTGTAATAAACTTTTGAAAATACATTGTTTGGGTCCTGAACATATTTTAAATATTTCGATGAAGGAGCTAAAGGCTTTGCAGTGTTTTTTAAAACGTCATCCTGGTGATCAACAAAATATCCATATAATTCCATTGGGTCATCTGCCGGGCCATACAATTCTTGTACTTCAGGGTATGCATTTTCTACACCAATATCTATGGTTTTGCCATGTTGCTCCATACTCCATTTGTCTGCACTCATAATATCTGCGCAATCATCTTCTGGGTCGTCTGTCAATGGACTGCCCGGCAAATCTAATTGCACAGTTTCTATGTCAGATCTCAATTTAAGATATTTTTCCCAAACTTCTTGCGCTGCTACAGAAACTTCATATCTATCATTAACCAATCCGTGACCGCCGATTAAATACACCCATTCCATTAATGCATCGTAGCACACTGGTCCAAAACCCAGGACATGTGCCTTTGCCCACTTAACCATATATGCATCATTACATGGGCCGAAAGCTGTTTTATATTTACCTTTTCTCATATGACTAGTTCTTGTGTACAAAAAGTCTATTGTTACTAACAACAAATCACCATTAAATAGTTTAATGTATCCATCACCCGCGTCAGCCATTTTTATGTGTAAATGTGGATCTTTTATTAGGCTTAACAAACTCCATATCTTTTCATCCGGCAAATCATTTGCTTCAACTAATATTGATCTAATATATTTTCGTAAATTTTTCATGGTATTCTCAAATTTTTAAACTTGTTCATCTTTTGTCTTAAATATTCTTTTTTAATTGCACGTGACAATTGTTTAACTAACATGTTTTTAAACTTATCTTTATCTGGAAACTCTGATGCTATTTTATTATAATTTTTAACGGTCCAGTTGTAATCATATTTTTGAAACATAGAAAACATATCATCAAAGAAACGTTTGATACCAGTAGGAGCTTTGTTAATGTTGACTAAATCATTTGCTATTGCAGTAAATGCTTGATCAAAATCTTCATTTTCTAATTTGCTTTGTATTGTATCAAAATTATCCTGTACGTATTCAACAGCTGTGTGGTATATGTGAGCTTGTACTTCATGTGACTCTAAAAAATAGTCTGTAGTAGGATAAACTTTTTTAATCTGTATTTTTTTTTGTTTTGACAAAAGATCTTTAAATTTTACGCCACCGAAAATAAAATCTTTGTTATCAATATCAAAAAGATGACTATAAGTAAGCGTTATATCGTTCTTTTTAATTGTTTCTTTGTAGTCTGCTAGATTTTGTTTATAAAAAGCGCCTTTTCTGTCAGCTGAAAGTAGGCTGGCAGCACTATCACTAATTTCAATTTTCTTAATTTTGTTTAAACGTTGTACAACTATTCTTCCAAGTAACAACCAATATGAACCAACAAACTGTAAAAAATGTATAAATTCATGTATAATAGTAGCATTTGCTCTCTTGGACATGGCAGTTTTAAGTTTCATATCTATTATTGGCATCTCAATACCATCGCCTGTCGGCAAATTATTAGCAATATCTGCCTTAAATCTTCCTTCCGCACCTAGCATTGCAAAACCAGCTAGTATTCGAAAGCCAATAAACATATCTATATCTCGCCGATTTTCAGCACAAAATTCACTGGTTTTTTTGATTAATTTTTCCCTTTTTTCATAAAGCACGTTACGTTCATTTTTTATTTTTTCTACAGTGCTACCTTTAAACCGGTTTTTTTGATTAACATTTTCGAAATAATCCTGTTCAAACATTTCAAATATTAAATCATTTATTGCATCATCTAAATTTTTATTATCTATTTTTAAACTTGCATGTATGTAATTGCCGATTTCAAGTAGAGGTGTGCGATATGGAAATTCTGCTGTTGAATAATGCACAGTATTTCTGCCTTCTGTTGATTCGCCTGAAACTAGTTTATCTTTATGTGCAATAATAGTGTTTAATGCTTTATCGTGACCTAATAAATTAATGCTTTCATTAATTGTTTGTCTTATATATTGTCGTAAATGATTCATACTTCAATCCCCATAGCTCTCACCCGATCTCCATGTACTGCTTCTCCGTTCATGATAAATTTGAACGTAAGCAATCCCATATCGTATAAAGCATTTATCGTGTTAGTATGCATAGGTTTCTTTATAAATTTGTTTGTTGAAAAGTGATTTGCATAAGTTAACTCATCTATTTCGTTCGAGGATTTGGATCCATCATACTGCCTCTGGGAACAATCGTCAGAAGGATCGTTCGGTGTTATCCACGGTTCATCTCTGTAATCAAGCAATATTGCTTCAACGTCATCCCGAGCTCCTAGATAATGATACCAGACTTTTCTTGCCTTTAAAGATGTTATATGCCGATCAGACATGATCCCATCTTCACCAGCAAACTCCATCGCAAGATCATATAAGAGTGGACCTAAGCCAGAGACAGATTCAACAATGCCAGCATCCTCAACAGACCAAGCGCTATCACAGTTGCCTTCCCCATAGTAGTTATCATTTTGCCAAACCAAATATAACTGCCCAACGTTCCCAAACCTGGGATTTGGATCTCCTGTTGCTGGTCTTTTCTGAGCCTGAAGCCAGATCTGAGATGGACCAACTTTGAATACTATATGGATGTTTTTGTCTTTCATTAGTGATGGTGTATACATCCCTTCTGTTAACAATATGTTCCTTATATACTTTCTTAATTGTTTCATTTTACTTTCTCTGCTATGTCAAAAAAATTAGAGCCATCTCTTTTTAATAATTTTGATTTTCTTCTGTCAAGTCTATAAACAGCCATAGGTTTCAATGGACCTTCGTGAGCAATGTCAGCACCCATATCAATCAAACTTAATTTTTCTTCATCACTCATTACATCTACTAAATATCTTCCCCCCGTCGCAAAAGCATCATATTCACCGCCAACTAAGGCATCATACAAACTATAGTAACCCAAACCTTGTCCTTCATCATCGTATGGCTCTTCTTCTAAATAATATTTTGCCATTTGGTCAAGCCAGGGCACCTCTTTATTGTATATCATTTCTCCTATGCTATCTTCATCTGGATGTATATTAGATAAATCTTTGCCAGCAATTGCAAATACGTATCCGTATCTACCATACTTTTCCTCTAACTTTGATGTGCCATGACCCGCCATATCTCCGCCAAGTGCATACATTTGTACGGTCGCAATACTTGGTGTTATATAAACCATACCATCTACTGGTCGAAGCGGACCTGACCTATTTGATAGATCGGGTGGTTTTATCTCGCCAGCTGACATTATAGACTTTGCATATTTTTCAATCGGTGTACCATGATAATAAACAGTGTCAGAGTGATCAGTGCTAGGTGCTGCCATCTCTCTTAGCAAGTTTTGTATGTATAATCGCAAATGTTTCATTTTGCCCTCTATTTTGGTGGTAGTGTATCACCGTGAGCCATGGCAACAAGATTTCTAACACGATTTTCTTGGTCCATCGATTTTACTAATTCACCTATGTTTTTAACTTGTTCATTTATCTGACCGACTTGATTTTTTATAAAATCTATGTCATCACCGTCAGCATCTTGCTTAACTAAAAAGTTTGAAGTTTTCTGATCTATTTTTTGCACTATTGATCCAACAGCTTCTACTCTTTGTTTAATTTGCAACCTCATTTGTTTCTTTTCACTGTCATACTTTGCTATGACATCATCATATCTTTCACGCAGTAATTCTTGATCACCTTTGTGAATGTTTTGCATTTCTTCTAGTTGAACCTGAAACCTATCTACTAGTGCATCCATTCTGGCTTGCATATTTGTATAAAGCCATATTAAGAATGCTGCAAATATTCCTAATGAGCCGTGGTCTAATAACATTTCTAATATTTCTGTCATTCTTCTTGTCCTCCATGTGTATGTTTAAATGGTCGAATATTTCCTACAGCATCATCTGTATTTCTTATGCCTGTGGCTGATCGAGTTTGTTCGTCTATCTCATCTTTAAAAGATGGCACCAGTCCATACATGTCTATTACTTCTTTACATTGTTCAGCAATGTGCCTCAGTTCATCAGTATCTCTAACACTAAATGCAAAGTTACCAATGTATGTTTTCTTATTAGCAATAAACCAAAGGGCAATCATAACTCTATCTGGTGTGTGTAGATTTGAGTATTTTCTAAAAATATCTACATCCCAGCTCCAAAAAGTGTGACGTGCCAAGTCATGAAATTTATCCTCTAATGTTTCTTCTTCTGCCATTTCATCTACATCTTCAACAGTACTATACCATTCTTCGCCTATCATGCCCTCACGTAAACACTCATCAAAGTCTTGTCGAAATTTATCATTTAAACCATAGTAACAATCACTGAAAGTATTCCAGCTTAACCATTGCATGTTGATAGATTCTCTTAAAATATTCCTAATATATTTTTTTAAATTTTTCATAATCAGTACTCTTTATCTATACTTGTCTATTTGAGAGCTAGACCAACCTGGTCCAATTTGTTCATCTACATCTCTGTTCCACTGCATGTCGCTAATTTTATCTTCGAGGTCTTCAGGCATCATTACACCAAATTTTTTGCAAGCTTCTTCCACCTGTTTCGCTACATCGTCCAAATCAACACTTGAATAAGTAAGCATGCCTAGGTCTAAACCATCTTCCTTTACCACAGCGAGTGCCATAATTGCTCTGTCGATGTCGCTGAAATAGCCGCTTCGCCAAAAATTTGAACTTCCGGGGTCTTCGTACTCTTGATCAATAAATTCTTCCACCGACATTTCACTCCACATTGGATCATTTCCGGGTACATAACCTCTATCATCAATATCGTGAGTGTCAACAAGCAACTCGTAGATTTCCGGATACATTTCGAAAGCCTGACCTATGGAAGCTGGTTTTGGTTTGATTTCATTAGATGGGTCATGGAATAATAGTTTATGAGATTTGATTGCAGCTTTGTTCCATACACAACCCTGATCAATATCATATCCACTTAGCCAGCGCGGTCCATGTGGTAGAGGGCAAAATTCAATACCCGCAAACTCGTCAGCAACTGCATGCCAGTCAGGTGAGGCAAAACTCTCACCTTTAACGTATATACTAGTAAATTTTTCAAATGCTTCATCACTATCTATTTTACAAACTGCATTAGCATCAGGTTTGTCAATGGTTGTATAATTTACTTCTAATCTGTACAGAAAAGCTCTTCCTTTTTTAAACTGACCCATCATATTATCAGGATTTTTAACATATCGAAGCCACTCATCACCGCAAGCATAAAATAAGCCATGAGGTTTTGGCGTAAACTCGCCTGTCGGCTGTTCTATGTTATTTAACTTTTCAACATCTAACTCTGATTGTAAAACAGTTAACAACTCACCTTCATCAGCCGGCTGAGTTTTATAATCAAATACAGACAATTCTGTTAATAGGTTTCTTACATATTTTCTTAATGTTTTCATTTTGTTTTCCTAGTATATTTTATTAGCTTTATTCATTTCATGGTTTTTCTTAACATTAGGCGAGAATATGTCTAAAAAACTATCTCCATCAACATCTTCTAAAAACCTATTGTACATATCTTTTGTACTGTCATCTAAATCTTCTTCTTCAAATCGCAATTCATCTTCTATCATAATTTCTTTTTCTACTGCACATGCATCATAAAAATCTATATCTAAGTAGCCATCTTCATCAATTATTGGTATATCATCATAACATGTATCATGGAAAAAATTATCAGATGCTTCAGAATTAAAAAATGCTTGTTTCATTTCACTAGGTATACAAATCGCTACAATTTCCCAGTTGTCAATGATAGCTTCTGGCCAGTTTAAATCCATGCCGCGGTTTCCATCATCATCTAGTATGTCATCAAAAGGATTTAAGTCCTCTTTTCCTTTTATTATTATATCATATATATTGCTAATTTCGCCTTCTTTATCTTGCAACATGACGTCATCGCTACCGTATTTAATATTGTCAGCTGCATCATCATCACCCTGTTCAAGTGCTTCAATGTATTCTCTTGATTTAGAGGCGCGGGTTTCAAGAGATGCAACGTCAGGTCTAGAAGGTACGCCACTAGTTTTGTATTGGTTATACATATATGCTAATTCAGTCGGTTTTAACATTGTAACCAACTTATTATAATTTTCTCTGTCACGATGTGTAATGTACTTTTTTAGACCTGGATCACGCTTGGCTTTTACTATTTTGTCATACGACTTTAACAACTTTAAAAATCTACCCGGCCGACCCGAATCTAAATCAACTTTTGAGGCAAATGTTACATATCCATCAATCACAATGCCTATAACATGCTCATCCATCAGCTTAAAAGGTTCGAAAGTTTCTTCAGTTTTGTGGATATATGTATTAATCTCATTTCTTTGTCGACCACGTACATTAAAATATAAATCGACCGCTTGTTGAAAAGGTGCCCAATGAATATAGGTTAAACCATCTTTTAATCGACTTTGCCCTTTTGCTCCACCAGTTGTTTTCTGAAAAAACTGTTTTAGCTGTTTTGCTTGGGTACCTTTGTATCTACTAGATCGGTGGTGAAGTAAGTCACCCATCTGTGCTAGCTTCTCACCTTTTTCAGTGATAACATTTCTTATATATTTCCTTAAGTCAATCATTCACTTCACCTTCTGATATGGTTTCCACCAAGTGTTGTCTTTATAAATACATCCAAAATATGATTCTATTAATTCTAATAAACACTGATCGTTTGGTGCATCATCATGGCCGAACTCCATAAAAAATGCATTAAAGTATTGTAAAGCTTCATATATAATGGCATTATTGTTTTGCACCGATACTTTTTGTTTTATTTTTACACCTATGTCATACAAATCACCATCAGATAAAATACCATCAAGTGCAGGGTTATATACAATAGGAGCATCTCTATTTTCTAAATCTACAGCAGAAAGTTTATGGTTTGTATTATAGTTGTGTAATGATGGCAAATCATCTAAGTTAGTACTAGTTATTTTTTCTTTTTCAGAGTCCATTAATATAAAATCATATTTGTCGAAAAGATTTTTATTTCTTATGTATTTATAAAAATTCATAGCAGCATCAGTAATTGAAGGTATTACCTTTTTGTTCCCACGTTTGCCGACTTCTTTTTGCCCTCTATCCGGAACCATGATTTTTGGATGCAAATGTGATAACATCATATCTTTCATTAGTGGCCCAAATTTAGAGCCTATGTGCGCTGCAGTGTATTCAATGTAATAAGAATTTTTTGAGGAACTAGTCGGTTTTGCTTTAATCATTCCATCAATTGAAGCAAAGAACATCCAAAGATCACCACGATATTCATCTGCGCCATATAAATCAATTGCTTGCGGTTCTTCAAACTCAAATGGTTCATACATGTAATATTTTTTTACCAATGGTGCAACTTTTCTTAAAGCACCGTCATTATTATTTGCATCGTTTATTGCTTCAATAAATTTTTTGCCAAGTTTCGTCAGCTGACTAGTCGGTGCAATATTCTGTTTTGCACAGTTGATGTATTCATCGATCAAGCTTTTGTTAAATAAAGCAATCATTATACATTCAGTTCCAGTACTGTCAGCTCCTTCGTAAACATATGTATAGTGGTTACTTACACCAGGATTAACGTAATTCTCAAATAACAATTTTTCTAAACTATAAGTCATTATCTTTCTACCATACGTTTTCTAAAAAAGTTTAATAATATACTGTCATAATTATCATGGTCTTCACAGAATTCCCAAAAATCTACTTCTAAACCGTGCCAATTGTTAAGATGATGTACAAGGTCACCTAATTCACCTTTAACATCTGTGTGTCTGCGTTGCAATATACTATGTTCCCAAGAAAATGCACTAGTGTTATAGCTTAAATCTAGTGCCACACTGTCAGGATCGTTCTCTGTAAAATCATCTTTAATACTATCCCATGGCACTTCATTATGTAAGTCATGTTCTATTTCCCAATGGTCTTCCATCCATTGTTCTTCTATTTCTTCTACTGTTTCGCTATCATTTCCAAAATGATTTTTCATCCAATTTATAATTATAAATGGCGAATTCGCTCTATCAGCCCAGCCTTGTTTTTTGCAAATATCAACAATATCTTTATCAAAATTATTTTCAAGCCACATCATAAAAGCAGTGTTATATGCTTGTCGCAGCGGGGGGTCGTCACTCCAATAGGATTCTGTATCGTCAAAATCAGTCATAGTAATTTTTGCATCACCACCATCAAGGTATTTCTTTTCTATATCCGGTCTTTTAAATGCATAAGTGTTATAAACTTTTCTAGCCGACGACGACACTTCTTCTCTATCAGAAGTTATGCCATCTCCAAAATAAGACATTGTTAAATCATATAGTGTCGGACCATAACCTTCTATGGCTGCAGCTCTTGTAATTTGCATTGCACCATTAGTATTTTCACCCTCCTGGTTTTCCGCTCTAATTGCTGCTTTAGTGCAATCGTAAAGCACAGAATAAAACTCATCAGAAATTTCATTATAAATAGCAGTACTAGCATCTCTGTTATCTATAGCCGCGGCCGCAACAGCATTTCCTGCATCTGTGTGAACCTCATATGATTTTTCTATAACTTTTTTCATTTCTTCTAAAAATTTTACCCTATCATAAAGTATGCATGTGTAACCGCCCATGAAAACACCGCCACCCGCACTTGCATGATATAGTGCCATGTTGTCTAACACCTCATTACTCTTAGGTGATTTGTAACTAGATTCTATTATTATATTTTGTATTAGCTTTCTTAGAGTTTTCAATTTTCTGCTCCTGCGTAGTGCTCGTCGAAAAAGCCAATTAATATACTCTGGTATGTATTAGACTTTATTTTTTCAAACATGCCAGCAAATGATTCTTCAAGTTCATAGCCATTGTATAATATATCCTCAACCATTTCATTTAAAATAAATAAAAAGTCCTCGTGTGCTTTTGTTAAACTTTTAAAAGCTTCTTTTGCATAATCAGTGTTAAAGCTTAAGTCTAACTCTTCATTAGGTTCAAAAACTATAGTTGGTGAAAATTTAAATAAGTTTCTTTCTATATTTTCTTTATCAGACTCCCACTGCGAAACAATATCATCTATAACAAAATCCTGTGAATAATACTTTTTTATTAACCTTACAGCAGTGTAAGGGTGTTTACTAAAATATACGCTATCCACAGCATCATATAGACCCGGGTCATAACTTTTTAACCATAATTCAAAAGCATCCTTGTACGCATTTTCTATCATTTTATTATTTCCAGCATGATCTGGACAGTCATCATTACTTATATCCGTGACACTATCTGGGTCTAAGTATTTTTTCTCAATATCTGGCCGTTTCTCTGCATAGAAACGATATACCTTTCTCGCAGAACGGCTGACAGAACCCCTATCTGGAATTATTCCATTTTCCTCTATCGACATAACTAAGTCATACAGCGTAGGTCCATAACCTTCAATAGCTGCAGCTCTGCTTACTTCCGAAGCGAGATTGCAGCTGTCGAAGGGTTCTTTTGTTTGTATTACAGCGACAACACAGTGAGGAAGTATTGCAGTAAACACATTTCTCAGAGAAGATTCAAATTCTGATGACATGTAAAAAGTATATTCG